>Ga0265297_10001708_pt1 | contig 49205 bp, 56 predicted proteins | sample Munlanlwell13791_FD_192502 | JGI IMG/M metagenome (GOLD analysis project Ga0265297, IMG submission 192502) | Leachate microbial communities from a municipal landfill in Southern Ontario, Canada - Leachate well 137-91 | ecosystem: Engineered > Solid waste > Landfill > Unclassified | place...
GCTTACTGATTGCGTCGGTTCGGCGCTAGATTTTATTCATTTTGCAAGTACGTCATATAGGCGTACTTACGGATAGCTTAAGTATAACACCATATTGGTAATATTTACAAAAAAATATTTTACACGTGGTATATTTGGAATCCGCTCATCGATCCGCACCGGACAGTTTTTCAAATGCCGCCACGACAATGCCGACGAAAGAATAATCGCCGCCTACCTTTTCAACTCGATCACCAACTTTAAACTTCATCATATTATCTTCCTTTCAAAACTTTATTCATACCTTGATTGAAATAATCTTCCTTAATAGTCATAAGTAGGAATCCCCTCCTTTAGGAGGGGAGGATGTCAAAAATTATGCTGCTAATCTTTCTCGAAGAGCGTAGCCTTCCAGCGCCCATATTTTTTGCTTTGCATTGTCACGGGCAATTTTCTTGCCCAGCTCAACATCAAAGTTTTCAGGGCTTGCACATGCGCTTTCGCCAGTAACGGTAAAACCGTTTGCAAGCGTCAAACAACACACGGTAAGGGTTGTGCCATTAAATACATGGTAGTCCTCACCGGTAATCACATCTTCAATTCGTTGCGGCGTTACACGTGGTGCGGTCAACCCTTTATCTTGTATTTCTTGCTCAATTTGTTGGTCGTTCATTTTCTTTATCTCAAGCCGTCAGGGGTGGCTATTTACCCGTAAAATCGTCCTTGTTGGAATCCGCTCATCGATTGCGGCAACTTTTTTTGTTTTCATAAATCCCCAAGTATAACTCTTAGTTCAATCGGACAAGCCGACCGCAAAGCATTTCAGTTTATATTAGCGCCGTTCTCGGCGCGCCTTAGCTCAGCGTTATGCCCACTCATCTTCCTTTCAAAACTTTATTCATACCTTGATTGAAATAATCCTCTGTCGAATCATTCGCCCCTGATCGCCCGCCAGTAGGTAGCATGGCAGCTTCAAGTCGTGCTTTCTTCTTATCTTCAACTTCAGCCTTCTTGTTATTCCAAGATTTAAAGTTGTCAAAAGCTTTGCTCAATACCAGCGGGTCCCATGTGTTGTAAAGTAACTCCTGATCCGATTCGGGTAATGTAGCCGCCCACCCCTTGAACTCGGGTGCGTCCTTTGTTTCTTCCCAATCAGGATGCTTTAACGACAACAATTTCATGTTCATTGAACGTTCGAGTTCTTCGGTACGTTCTGCCAATGCTGCCGTAAAATCTTCTTGAGAATATGCCGGTGCCGCGCTGGCAGTCTGAATTAAACCGATCTCTCTAAGGTCATTAGCTAAAGCTTCGGCCAAACTGTCATCCCCATAATATTCGGTCAGCGCTTTAAATGCATCTTTGGATATATCCGTTCGTGGTTGTGGTTGATTCTGTTTTAATTGGCTGAGCTGTTGTGTGATATTACCGATAGAACCGAACGCTTTGTCGCTTACTTGTCGCAATCGATCGTTTAATTCATCGACGCGATTTGCCTTTTCAACTATCGCATCAAAATCGGCTTTACTCAAACCGCCGATAAGTTCTTCTTTTACGGGATCGGGCTGTACGGCTTCTTCTTCTTTATCGCCAGTTATAGCGCTGAACCCTTCTTGAAAGTGAACATCCTCTTGCGGTTCGCTCGGTGTCGTTTGTACTTCTTCGTCTTCAACATCTTCAATAACTTCAGTCGATTCGAACATTATTTTTATCCTCAATATTTATTAATTGTCTTAATAGTTTTGCACGTCCGCGTAATGATGCGGTTTGTTCAATGCTTAAATTTTTCTCGAGATCTCGTTGCGTGTCAGAAAGTAAACCCTCATAATGTTTTTTAAACTTTCGGAACAACTCAGATTCAAGATCGAACGGTGTTAATGTGATCACGCTATGTTCCCACCGGCATTAACATAAACCAACACTAATTTATCAATCTCGTTTTCATGCTGCCCGTATCCGGCACCGGGTAATGATGCCCAAATATTACGCACTTTGTTTATTGCAACCGCTATTCTACCATCATAAATATCATTTAACGCACGACGTTCACGAATCAACTGAATCGCCCATTTATCTTGAGAGTCCGGTCCGAAGTCTGGCAAGTTCAATGTATGCTTGTAATGCTCATAATCCTTACGCATAAATTGATACCGCCCGGATGCGGTTGAATATAAACCGGATTTTTTGCTGATCAACTTCGGCTTTCGGCCTTTCGAAAATGGATGGCAGGAAAAATCCGTAAAAATCTCAGGCTTCTTATCAGCCCCAGTTACGACAACATCATAACCGTTTAACTTTGTAGCTGGACTTGTGCTTGTACCTTCCGATGCAGCTATCATATCCAGAAATGCTTTTAAATTATTGTTCATCTTCAAGTATCCTCTTACCTTTCGCTTCAATGTACTGCTCTATTAAAAACAAAATCCTTGTTGCCATGTGACCGCTTATCCCGGCGAACGCGGCACATACGCCCGGTGCCTGATCGTAAGACGCGAGCAACATAAACGTACCCAGTCCTACAAATCCACTGGTGAATATCTCACCGACCAACTCAACGATATTAAAAATACGGGTACGTCCTTGACGTATTTTACCATACCAATTGACTAACCCGCCAGCAATGGGCATTGATAAAGCAAAAATCCAAGCCGAGATACCCCATAATGTAGGGTCTTTTTCTATCATCGTTGGTACCCCTGCCCATCGGGAGCTTGTCCAACGGGTTCTGTTGGTGGGGTAGAAACCTTCGTGCCACCTTTACCGGCGGCTAAGGATTCCCGTGATAATTCTTTTTGTGTTTGTAATTTCAATGCGGAATCGGCCAATGTTGCTTTGATCGATTCTAAACTGATATTTTGCTGGCTAGATAGTTCCATCATTTTCATCTGCAATCTTATTTGTTCGATCTTCAACTCATGTTCGAATTGCTCCTGTTGCATTTGCAACTTAAGCGCAAACTCGGCTCTCATAGAGTCCGCTTTCAATTCCAGTTCTTCTTGGTCGCTTTGTTGTACAAGTTGTGCCTTTTGCATATCGCCGTCTATCTTAAGTTTGGCAATATCCAATGCTGTTGGTACAGGTTGTCCTTGCGCCTGTGCTTGCTGTTGTTTCTCTTCAGCGCTGTAGCTCACACGTTCAGGACTGATCTTATTCATCTTGAGCAATTCGACCATAAGTTTCTCAGGATTGAGCCCATAACCAGGCGTGGCGGCCATCGGTATTAATTGCATGATAGCTTGATTCTGACTATCTCTTTCGTAAAACGCAGCCGATCCTTGCGGAATGATTGAAAAATCGCCTTTCATTTCATCGTTGTCACCGTAGATCATTAACCATTCGTAATAGCGTGTGACGTGCGGTTCGACTACATCATCATCAAACGTCTTAGCAATTGCACGCAATACTGACATTGAATTGTTTTGCAAGATAGTCATGCCGCCGACGGTATGCGTAGCGGAACCTTGGTCACCTTGTAACAGCATCGGCATTGATGTACTGCGTTCAGCAAACTCTAATGCTAACCGTATGATAGCCTCAAGTTCCGCCTGAATCATAGGTATCTGCACAGTCGTTATTGCGGCATTAGCTTCACCTTCACTAATGTCCTCATCAACCCACCAGATTTTTAAAGGACTGATCTCCCAAACACCGTCGGCAGGCAATACTCCATTGCGTTTCATGAAGATTTGTGGTCCGGCAGATATTCCGGCATTGTCCATCATGTTTCGAGTAGCGGCCAACACCATGCGTTGAGCTGTTCTTATTTGACGGGCAATGCCAACACCTGCCCATAAATCTGTTCGTTTCTTCCAGGTCATCACATCGTATGGAAATTCGCCGCTATCCATAATCGATATTGATGCTTTGATGATTCTATCGTTCACCATGACAAGAATGACGGGTACTTGCTGTTGATCGCCTATATCTTGCCCCGCCGCCGTCATTTCATCGGCTTGCGCTACGCCATGGTAATACCATATTTCATAACTTTCGGTGCACGTTTCTTCTGATCCAGGATTGTCGATGTATTTTTTATTCGGACCTTCCTTGATGACCATATCAATCTGATCATCGATATAACCAGTCCCTTTTAAATCGGACAATTCTTTTTTGGTTATCAGATCCCGTTCGAAGATATAACTGCCATTATGAATGTTGGAACCGCAACTAGGATCGGGATATAAGTTCCATACATCAACCGATTTAGAAGCAGGTTTCATTTCCTCACTTATAACCAACTCGATGACACCATCCTTTTGACTCATCTTGCGCCGTTTACGTCGTGTAGGGAACGGACCTTTTATGGCACCTGTCCCTAGTAGGGCGCATTGTTCAATAACCTTTCTAACTTCAGAATGCCAGCGGGATTCAACTAACCAATCCCATATTTGATCTTCTGCAAGATCGGCTTTCTTCTGCATTTCGGCAATGAACGCTTTGGCGGCTTCGCCTACTGTAGCCTGACCATCTGGCATTAATTCAGAAGATTCTTTATCGTCATTGATTTCGGGTATTGGTGTCGGTTTAATACTTATCGGTTTGTCGTTCGTGGGTAACAACATTTCGCTAACACGTGCGGCGGCAGAGTCAACATACGGTTGTGTGATGTTCACGAACACAGTCGATCTGTTGTTGTTAGCGCCGCCACGTTCTGATTTCATCGTGACAACACCGTCCTTGGTCGCAGGTTTTAACGCACTGTCGGCGGTGTTAGCATCGTCGATGCCGGCATAATATTGTTCATCCTCTCGCCATATCCGCTCGATGCCGGATTTCTCACGCGCGGTCTTGGCTTCAGCACGCTTCTTGACAATAGAACTGGCGAACACGGCTAATTTGGCCGCGCGTATCTCGCTCATTTGTTCGGGAGTAGCATCTATATAATTGTTGTCCACGATCTTAATAACCCATTCCCGGCGTTAATGATGTGTAACGCGGCAATACCACGTTACGTTTTGTTTTTTCTTTCACAAGTTCCTCGTATGCGATTGCAAGTAATCCAGCGGCATCACACCCGTGTGATGACCAGTCGTGTTCGGGACCCAAACCAATATTGCGTTTGTCATCTTTTCGCTCATGGAACCACGACAATGCATCGACCCCTGCCTCGCATTTTTTATCAAACCACATTGCCGGGAATAACCGTCGTACCGATTCGACACGCTGCATTGCCGCACCGGTTCCTTGGTTCTTTATAATCTTTGTCTGAAATCCTGCCTTCTTAATCGCACCCTCATACGTAATAGATTCGATCTTATCATGTTGTGCGCCGTCGTGTGGTAATACACACAGGCAACCATCATACCCGTTCGTTCTCAACCAGTTCAAATGAAATGCCAACGGTTGACCGACGGTTTCGTAATAATCGATAACCCTGATTTCCTTACCGATAAATTGAGCAATCCATATCGCCACGGCGTCGGCCTTCGCCCCGGTACCGCCAATATCCCAAAACGCCCTTACTGTCATCAACGGATCGATCGGAACATTACCGCCGATACGATTCTCCTGCATTGCAAGCGTTATCTCTTTCGCATAATACGCGCTGGAATTGACGGTAATATATTCGCCGTCCCATATATGCGGGTATTGATCCGGTTGCATTCTTAAACAATCGAGTCGTTCTTGTTCGAGTTCATCGGTAAAAAACGGATTATCATTCCAATTCGCTCTCACGACAATACTGCCCGTTGGCACTTCTTCCCCACGTAACATAACATCAACCGGATCGGACTTTCTGCGCGGATTCCATGAGAACCATAATTCAGAACCGGGCGAACGAATTGTTGGGCGTAATAGATTGAGCGACGTGGCGCTTACTGTCTGTGCTTCTTCTACCCATGCCCTGCCAAAATCTTCAAGTGATTTGACCGATTCGGCAGTATGATCCTGTAAGCCTTGAAATATAATAACACCGTCGCCCGGCGTTTTGATACGATCATTAAATACTTTAAAGCCTTGAGCTTCGCCCAACTTATACCTTGTCAAAAGATTCTCGACAAGTTTCTTTGCCGACGATTTTAAATCTTTCTGCACTTCACGTAATGATACCGACGATAAACCTGGATTTGTTATATGATCCAGAATTAATCTGCCACCGAAAAACCACGATTTTGAAGACCCCCTCCCACCATGAGCCCCTTTGTACCTACTCGGTACGCCTAGCGGTGCGAACACTTTAGGTACAGATTGTTCGAATTTTACTTCTCTGCAAGTCATTGGCGGTGCAATCTTTAGACTAATCGCACTAAATAATCTTTTAAATAATCCGCCAACAATGCGTTGCCCGTATCGTTAGGGTGTAGCCCATCTGTTGTGCTACCGGCTAACATATTAACCTGACCGTCTGCATCCGTCACACCGCTCAAAACAGTAGAAAAGTCCATCGTTATATTACCAGGGTATGCTAGACATTCAGTATTCATAGCTATGCGCTTAGTGTCTGTTGCGTCATAATTTTTTGATGACGGATTGGCCGGTAGTACTGTCCATATTAATGATAAAATGTCGTTAGCATCACAAATCCTATTCATGTAGCCAAGAGATGCTTTGCATAAATTTATTTGTGCGTCCGTAATGGGTGGATTGAAGACATTTGGAGAGCCATTAGATATAATGCAGACATCCGGTTTTATTCCTGCCGTTATTAGATCGTCAATTTGCGTACGATATTGAGACACGTTCAATCCAGGCCATGCTACATTAGCCAATTCAAACGGTATTCCTGTTTCGGTCTGTGCCGATTCGCAGGCCGGGACACCAAATCCTTCAGCCTTTATTGTGCCCCATCCGGTAGCGATAGAGTCACCAACATTAAAAACTGTTATTACCTGCCCGCGCGCTGAATACTGCAATCCGACAATCGGTGATTGATCTCTATCTATTGTGCTGTTGAAATTTGCAGAATCGGTTACACAATCACCATCACTATGTCTAAACCGAGCTTTACGATTTGCTCTTGTTGCCCATCCTGTTAACACATCTGATGTCCCATTGCCCATGATGGTTATCGATGCAGCAGTTGTTATGTAGGCGTCAAACGCAACAAGAGCGCCGCTGCCACCATCGGTACGCGGAACAGAGTTTAAATCAACCCAATTCCCTAGTAGATAATTCCCCCTGGATGAGGATAACGATACCGGCACAACTCCGCTAGACGGCAATGTGACCGGTACCGAGCCAATTGAGCCGATATTATCTGTCATAGCTCCTATAGCTCGCGCATTACATAGTGCTACTGTATATGTCACAGACGTACTGCCATTTAGAAATATTGGCCTGACTGCATCAAAACCGGCGGCTGCAACCTCATAGACGGCTCTAAATGTTTTTACAGTACTATTATCAAAAGCACCAGTGCGCCCTTGTAAAATACGGGTTCCAATGGAATTTGTTTTTGAGCTAAGTCTTTTTTGTAATGTCCAAGCTACCCCGTCACTATATCCCATAGCCCCAATATCGCTAAACCAAGCCCGCCCTTTTCCAAACTCGGCTGCTGTTAGTTTTGTTGTCCACAGCATTTCGTCGGTCATTAAGCCGTCTTGCGACATTTGACGGTGTTCGTTTGCGTGTTCTGCTAAATTTTGAAATGGTGACATTGTGACTACCTTCTTTGTTTGTTATACGTAATTAATTGTTATTGCCGTTACGGGTTCTGGCATGTTTGCATTACCGTTCGCATTATCATTGATCATATAATTACGACGGCGCAATTCGATCAATGTTTTTCTAACGTCGGTTAGTTGCTTTAAGATGAACGTCTTTTCTTTTGTCGATTCCACGCATTGCTCTAGTTCCGCAATAAGTTTGTTCGATATGAGATTCAAGCGTTCTATATCCCCACGCTCGGCTTCAAGAACTTTAGCTTGTTGTTCGGCCAAAGTTTCTAGGATCAAATCTTCGTCTAATAACCCTTTCGTATGTTCGAGTTTGCGTTCTGCAAGGTACGTAGCTCGGCCTGATAGGTCTCGATCCCAACCACATTGTTTTGCATATTTGAATACAGTGCTTGACGCTATGCCGTATTGCTTGGCTATATCGGGCACGGACGTTAACCCACTTCGATATAGCACTTCCATAGCGCCGACTACTTCACTAGATAAAGCACCTCTCGCCATTACATCACCATATTGGGCGCGGCTTTAGCCATACCTTGATCGAACGCTTGTTGGTGCATATCGTTTTCTGACGACGATAATAGTTTTGCCGCCAGCATCAATGCTGATTGCATATCAGGTGCCGGTTGTGCGTTCTTCTGTTCTGCGCCTTCATTCTCTGTCGCCATTTCGGTAGCGGGTTCAATTTCTTCATAGACGCTGAACTTTCCATCTTGTGTTTTCTCAATACATACTTTCATTACAATGCTCGCGATAATGTGATTTTCGCGGATTATATCACATCCTAAAATTTTTACAAAAAAAAAAGCCGGCTATCTCAGCCGGCTGGTAGTTGCAAGACTTTGCTATTGCTAATTTGTTTTCGTGGCGCTACTGGCTTATTTTAGCCCTTCTTAACGCTTCTTTGATCAACTTAACCGCATCTGCTCTTGTGTACCAAAGAGACTGGCCGTTAAGATTAAATCGCACAAATTTCTTACGGGTTCTGTTAAATTTCTTTAATTTAAAATTCAAATATTCGACACTCATATTTGTTACTATCATTTCTGCAATGTTCATTTCTATCTCCCTAAGATCATAAACCGGCGATACCATCTCCGTAATGCTCGTGTAAAAATTCGTTCATTTCGAGCGCTCACAAAGCGCTTCGCTTTTAGCAATCGTGTTAAGCGCCACGCTTCGTTTTCCAATTGTTCGTTCATTTAAAAATCCTCTTAGCCGATACTATTTGCAACTCAGGCACATATCCGAGTTGGTGTTCAATTTGTCTTAAACAATCTTTGAATGTCAATCCTACGACGATAAAAAACCAGCCAGTCTTAAAATCTACCGCTTTATATTCTTTCATTTCGTTCCCCTTGGTTGATTTAAACTACGGTTTTATTTTAGATCAATATTGACACGCGCGTCAATCCATAATTATAAATCTAGCACTCATAATTATAGAAATTATAGCCAATGGGCACTATGGGTTTTTCTACAGGTTAACTTTATGTTATTTGCATTTTACTAAGAGCTTAACCTGTAGAATAACCCATAGTGCCCATTGAGGTTAAATTATGATATAAATTAACAACTTATAAGAACTATCTATATTTTACATGAACCCGTCGTATGCCGCTATATTTGCTCTATAATTATAAAATTACCGTCCATAATTTATATAAATTATTATATCAATGATGGATGGGAAGCATTATCTGACAATATTTAAATTTTGCGTTTTATTAAACATAACCTTTTTACAAACCCATACCTCCCGTTGGGTATAAAAAAACCGCCGAAAGGCGGTTCGTGTTATTGAAATATCGATTTTAACTTTATCCCCCTATATCTAAATACACCTGACTTTAACCTTTCAAATCTATTCATACTATCGCACCATCGTCCGTTAGATACAGGTTGCTCACCTCGGCCTTTCTTCCAATCAAAATAGTTTCTATATAAAAACGATGATGTCGGTAACAGCATCGTCGGTGTCATATCAACAGCTAATACTTCACAGCATTCATCAATCCACATTTCAACCGTAGACTGAGCAGCGAAATATTCATCTGTCTCAGCTTCAACAGCGTCACACTTGGGCAATCTACGTCCGGCTTTTAACCATTTATTATGACCTTCTATGAGCCATGCCAGAACATAAGGGGCTTCTACTCTGAGTTTCCTCGGTAACTCTGCATCCTCACGACCGATAAATGACGCGGCGAACCTGACTATCTTCATACGACTTCTTATACCGTCGCTAGTGACGCGCAGTTGCGGCCTGTGATTGCCAAATACTAAGTGCTTGTGTGTACGATCAAATTCAAAAAAATCACCACGCATAAAACGACCTGACAACGAAGAATCGCCGGTAAACTCATTTATACGAGCTTCATTCCAGAATGAACCGTCTGGGATCTCTGAGGCAACGGCCAATCGCGTACCTTTCAAGTTTGCAATTTCGGTATCGTGTTTTTCCGAATTGGTGGACAACAATACAGACGATTGAATTTTCTTAGCATACCCGCCCATGACATCGCGTACCAAATCACCTAACGTATTCTTACCGTTACGACCCGCGCCTATCCAGAATAACATCCAATGTGATTCTATTGCACCGGACAACACCGCCCCTAAAGACACCTGTAAAAATTCACGCATTTGCAAATCGCCAATGGTTATTTCATCGAGAAATTTTTCAAACACTACCCCACTCCCTTCACTATTTGGGGTAACCAGTGTTGTTTTAGTCAATCTATCGTCTGGATTATGCTGTCTAAGCGTGTTTGTTCTTAAGTCAAACGTACCGCCTGGAGTGTTCAATAAGTAGTTGTCACGATCGAACTCATCGCCCCTGGTGGCAAAAGCACGAGAAGCCTTGGCAAAACATTCAACCCCCGCCGCAAACCCGCACGATGACATGTTCTTTTTACCGTGCAAATTCATTTGCCGTGCAAGGTCGCGTACCATATCAAACGCTTTCTTAGTGGGTTCGATACGCCATCGTGTGCCGTCCCACTCAAGCCAAACGTTACGCGTGTGATCGTAGAGTAACTTACCTTGGTTATGTTTCTCAAATAATAAAGATAAAGTATCTTGGGTACCAGCGCTTAATAGGTTTATATCTATGGCATCTAAAGCGTTTCCATCTATAGACGGCACCGTAGCATTCCAATTTACCGCGGCGAGCTCTAATGTCTTGGCCGCACGTGGATTCGTCCACCCGTTAGCTTGAGCCTTAGCGAATACCGACTGGTGGCCGGTACGCGATCCTGCAAACGTATTCCATCGCCATAGGTCTTGATCAGGATTGTGCTTGTCCGATGTGGCCGACCACTCAGCCCATAACCGATAACCTGATTCACCCAGTCCGGACAGCGCTTGTCCAACACTGATCCAGGTATCACGGTCGTCAGAACTAATCGACTTTAACGCCGATTCCAGCTCGCCCAGTATGGTATCATCGACAACCACATGATCACCCGGTACAACAACCTGTTTCTCTATAACGATAGGTTCATACAATTCGTCGATGAACCCACCATCTATTATAATGGAGTGATATGGCGTGCCTTTTACTTTGCCTAAATAAAAAGATTGACTAAGAGTAAGACTCTCACTTGCCAGTATCCCCCCAAGTAACATATTCAAACGGGCAACATAACCAGCGCGTTTGTTTGGTAACTTATCTTCACTAAAAGGGAGCAACACACGCCAACGGGGTTTGGCGTCGGTGTACGATGATGTAGTGCAAATAACAGCTTTAATACCTGCTACTTGTAAGAATAACTCGGCTTGTTGTAGTGAAACCAATCCGTCGTCATAATCGGCTTCAACACCTGACACTGACAGTACATTACCATCATGACGTAATGATCCATTGATAGAACGCTGTTCGCCGAATGTGGCGAGTTTAATTAACGGTTGCTTTTCTTTAGATGGATACTCAACAGGACTGCCCACCATCCTGCACAACTCTGACCACGGAATATCGTATTGCTTTATCGATGAGCCTTTTATATCTGGCAATATTGAGATTTTCATTTTTTACTCTCACGAATAGCGTAAAACTTCAATTTTGGAATCCGCTCATCGATTGCGACAACCGCGCTTCGGGGTTATTAAACTTATCACTCATAACATCACCTCAAGCGCACGGCGTTTAATCTCGTCGCTTAACGCTATCGCCCGAGCATCTTTGTGCATCAAACCACATGCGATCACATGTAGGTTTTCTGTACGGATAGCTTCACCCATTATGGACCGCCTTGTTTGCAACATTGTACCGAAGTAATGCGACACCAGTGCAGGGCTGACACCCGACACCAGTGCTATTTCATCACGGCGTAACAGGAAATAATCGCCAGCACTGGCAAGGGTCATAGCTGCGTCGAGAATGACTTGGCGTGATACTGCGGGAGTTGATCTTGATTTTCTCATTGTTTCACCATTAATTTAAGGTATTTTCTGCATATATCAGCAGTTTGTTTTTGGCTATCTTTTCTTGCAGCATCGGCAGCAGCATAAGCAGCAGCAGCAGCAGCAGCAGCATAAGTAGCATCAGTAGCAGCGGCATAAGCGGCATAAGCGGCAGAAGTAGCAGAAGTAGCATAAGAATAAGCATAAGCCGAAGCAGCTTTAGCAGCATAAGCGACATCTTTTTCGTCTATTTCACCATTACCAAACGCTATAGCTGCATCGACAGCCGCGATACTTCTCTCATCTTTCATAAGATGTCGTACTGTATTTGCGCAATGACCTTTAGCAAGATACAACTCTCTTTTATTTTCCGGATATTGCTTTCCATAAAACCACAACATCCAGTCTCCACGATGGCAGGTTTCCCATGCTTCTTGTATTGTCATATCTGCTACCCAGTCAATTGCTTCTTGGCAAGCGTTAAGTTCTTTTAATAGTTCTTTTGCTTTCATAAATCCTCTGGATTATTAATTATTTGAGCAACACCACCAAGCGATAGAATTAAATCTCTCCACTTAATCTGTGCCTTCTCACGTTCAGTATTACGGTTCTTCCAAGTGCTATGTTTTACCTCAAGGCTTACAAACTGCCCGATGGTTTGACCTACCATATCGGCTGTTATTAACACAGGTTTAATACCTATTAAGTCGGCTGATTTGATCACCGTGTTCAACTGTGCAGAATCATTCGCTAAGCCCCACCGCATAAATGCACCGTTTTCTAACCGGCCGGCACCGACATTATTACGCCAGATACGCATACCAAGTTCTGACGCACGGATTCTGATTAATTGTTGTATATCTGATTCACTTGTCATATTTTTCCACCACGTCAAACATAACTTGTCTAAGATATTCCACACCGCGATACTCTTCAGCTAATACGGGGTTGTCGACTGCCCATTTGTAATCAATTACTGCTTGTAATAAGTCTTTCATAAGATGTTCTTTGAATTCTTTCATTTAATTCCTCGGATTCTTTTTTATTAAGGGCTTGTGCCGTCAACACATCGATCCCAAACGTAATATAAAATAACCGTTGTGCCATGGGTATATCAGTCATCCCAGCAGCCCATTGTGCCATTGTCGCTTTTAGTTCTTCCCTTGCTGCATGACGCTCCCTGTTTGTCTTTGCCACAGAAGCAACTACTACTGGTGAAGCATTGTATGGTGTTTTGACGAGACTGTCAATTTTTCCTCTCAATTGAGCAAGAACTTCCGGCGATAGCTCTTGCAAATCCCCGTCAACAAACTCCGGCCCCGCCCGACTGGCCGGTTCTGTAACTGATCCACAGAACGGACACTTCGGACCAATCTCCCGTGCGTATACAGCAAAGCACTCAGGACAGGTTCTTACTCTAATGATGTCCGTTTGTGCTGATCGTGAGCGTTTCTCGCGACGTCCTAGTTCCCATTCACCGCCAACAACATATTTCATCCAGGAAGCAGAATGACGGGCAACATTGGAAACATGGTCAATGATGATGGCTGTTTTTCCAGGGACCGGATTCAACGGGCGACACATTTGCTGATAGAATAAGCTGAAGGATTCCGTAGGCCGGGCGAGACTAACCACTTCCAGGTTCGGAATATCCACACCCTCCCCAAAAATATCCACATTGACCAGTTGCTTCAGTTCTCCGTTTTGGTGCATCCGTTGATAACGTATGCGATCTTCGGCGAGAGTTTCACCGCACACCATCTTGGCAGGAACCCCCGCAGCTCGGAACGCCATAGCCTGTTCATGTGCGGATTGAACATCAACGCAGAAAGTCATTCCTAATTTACCGGGCGCGATCTTAAGATAATGTTTAACCACGTCACCTGTTATATGGGACTTATGCACGGCCTTACGTAGCTTGTCTGGGCTGTAATCACCGGATGCCGTAATGTTCACACTCGATAGGTCTATATCGCTACTAGGTGCGAATATCCTGAAAGGTGCAAGATGACCACGCCGTTCTAACTCTGGATGTGTCGGACCTTTGACAAGCACTTGCAATACACCATCAGTATCAGCACTCAACCCAAGCCCATCGCCTCTCAATGGTGTTGCCGTAACACCGAGACCGTGTGCATTTGGGAACATTGCAACAGCTTTATACCATTTGTTCGGTTTACCTGCCGTAGAACTGAGATGATGAACTTCATCCACGAGCCACAAAGTAACTTGTTTGAACCACGCGTCAGAATGACCCATGCGTATCAGCGTATCAACCGAAGCCACCACCACGTTCGAAGATCGTCGAATGAAGTGCCGACCGTATTCCAGCAATTGAACACGCATACACTCACGTGCTATCGATCCGTCACCGACAATTCGATGTTGCACACCGTTACGTGCCAGCGTGTGAGACAACTGACTGACCAGCTCCGAGCGATGAGCGATTGCACAAACCCCGCCTTGATTATGCTTTATAATATAAGCTAAAATAGCCGACTTACCACCTCTACACGGCAAGACATAAGCAACATTACTATGTTGTTCCCATGCTTGGTTTATATCCAATACTGCTTGTTCCTGATAATCTCTTAATTTCATAACATCCCCTATTGACAACTGCGTTAATTATCACATAAACTATCCGTGTTGTAAATTTTTATCAAACGAGGATTTAACAATGATAATTAATGGTTATGAAATAGAAGCTAATACCGATTTGCGATATTCCAATTTGCGAAATGCCGATTTGCGAAATGCCGATTTGCGATATTCCAATTTGCGATATTCCAATTTGCGAAATGCCGATTTGCGATATTCCAATTTGCGATATTCCAATTTGCGAAATGCCGATTTGCAGGGTGCCGATTTGCGAAATGCCGATTTGCGAAATGCCGATTTGCAGGGTTCCTATTTGCAGGATGCCAATTTGCAGGATGCCAATTTGCAGGGTGTCTATTTGCTAAATGCCAATTTGCAGGGTGCCGATTTGCTAAATGCCGATTTGCGCTATCTAGTTAGCGGTAATAACAGAGAAATTAAAACAATACAATTAGGAGAATGGCAAATAGTAATAACAAAAACTGAAATGAGTATAGGCTGCCAACACCATCCTATAACAGAGTGGTTTTCATTCAATGACAATGTTATTAATGAAATGTCCGATAATGCGCTCGGATGGTGGAACAAAAACAAACAAATTTTAAAACTTATAACGGACAATAACAATGATAATTAATGGTTATGAAATAAAACAAGGCGCCAATTTAACGAATGCCGATTTAAGGGGTGCCGATTTAAGGGTCGCCGATTTAACGGGAGTCCATTTAACGAATGCCAATTTAAGGGGCGCCGATTTAAGGAACGCCAATTTAAGGGACGCCTATTTGATGGAGGCCGATTTAACGAATGCCGATTTAACGAATGCCAATTTAACGAATGCCGATTTAAGGAACGCCAATTTAACGAACGCCAATTTAACGAACGCCAATTTAATGGGAGTCAATTTAAGATATACGCTATGCGGTAATAATAAAGAAATTAAAACGCTACAATTGGGAAAGTGGCAGATAGTAATTACAAAAAATATCATGGCTATCGGCTGTCAACAACATTCCATCGAAGATTGGTTTTCATTCAGAGGCGATACCATTGATAAAATGGCCGGTGATGCGCTCGAATGGTGGACCAAAAACAAACAAATTTTAAAACTGATAACGGAAAATAACAATGATTAAGATAATAGTAACCGATCCAACAAAAGATGAAGCTAAACTGTTAGCCGACTATTTTTATACTTTGTACAAAGAATCGTCCGAACCTGAAGAACCGGCCGAACCTGAAGAACCGGCCGAACCTGAAGAACCGGCCGAACCCGTTGGTCACTGGGCAGAGGAAAAAGCATATTACGAACTCGATGCCGCTCAAATGCCGTGGGACCCGAACAAACATGCGAGCAGTAAAGCAAAGACCGCAAACGGTTTGTGGCGTACACGACGCAATATGGGTAAGACTGATGATGCCCCGGCGGTACCAGTACCACCGGTCGAACCTGTCGTACCAGCGGCACCTGTCGTACCAGCGGCACCTGTCGTACCAGCGGCACCTGTCGTACCAGCGGCACCTGTCGTACCAGCGGCACCAGCGACCATGACGTTCAGTGATTTTGTAACAGCATTGAGCAATGCCAGCAGGGATGGGAAAATAACACGTGATCAGATTAATGCGGCAGTAAATAATGCGGGTGCGCCTTCATTGCCGGCCGTACAAGATCATCTTGAAATGGTACCCGTTATATTAGAGGAGTTGGGTTTATGAGTTATCATCTTAATCCCTCATCCGCACACCGTTGGGTAAATTGCACGGGTAGTGTTGCAATGGCGTATAGATACCCAAGACCAGAAACAGAGGATCGCACCTATGCGGAAGAAGGTATCAGAGCGCATGTTGTCGCTGAAAATATCCTACTGAACAGACCGTATGACGACTCTGATTCTGATATGGTGGAAGGCGGTTTATTGTATGCTGATACAATAAAATCGATGGTATCGGATATAAAGAAATGTATCATTGAAGGTTATGTTACTGCACCTACGATACATAAAGAATTAGGAGGTACTCCCGATTGTTATAATTTTGATAAAGAAAATAACACGATACATATTTTCGATTACAAATACGGTTTCAAATACGTTGATGTTTTCGAAAACTGGCAATTGTTAAGTTATGCGGCGGCGGTATTAGCGAATACAAATCACGCCGACGATGTGATGATAAACATGGTTGTTGTGCACCCACGATCTTACTGCAAAGAAGGTCCGGTTAGAATCTGGTCAATGTACAAACATAACTTGTTACCTTACTTTGCTAGATTGAAAGAAGCTGCTGACGCAACGCAAACACCGAATGCACCCTGTGTATCAGGTTCGCATTGTTATAAATGCCCGGCAGCGCACGCTTGTGTTACCCTGCAACAATCTGCCTATAGCGTATGTGACTTAACATCCGATGGTGAATACGTACTCGATGACCAAACCATCGGCGCCGAATACATCATGCTACTTGAAGCACAAGACCGTTTGAAAAGCCGTATATCTGGCATCGAAACTGATCTTGAATATCGATTGAAAACCGGCCGTTCGGTTCCTGGATTCACACTAGAATCAACGGTAGGTCGCGAAGGTTGGAACATACCGGATAATCAAGTGATCGACACCGCCGATATGCTTGGTATTGATGTTAGCAAGATCGGCGTCATAACACCAGCACAAGCACGTAAGAAAGGGCTCAATGCTGAAGTTGTAGCGTCAATGTCAGAACGCAAACCGGGCGCTATTAAACTGGTTAAAACTCGTAAATTATTTGGTTGACATTGACACAATCGTCAATTAAACTGATAACTCAAAACTAAAACAATAGGAAAACTAAAATGGCACAAGAAATATTATTACCCGTATCAAGAATGATTGGCGGATCAGTTTACACGCCACAATTACAATTTACAGAAAATAATCAGCCTGTCGTTGATGTCAGAACCGGCGTTCAAGTTGCCGATTACAATATCGGTATTGCAATACCGAAACAAGGTGAACAATCTTGGGCAGAAACAGAATGGGGGAAATTTATCAAAGCGATAGGCGACGCGGCTTATCCTGGTCAATCACTGGCACCAACATTTAGCTGGAAGATAACCGACGGTGACAGCCAAATACCGAACAAAAACAACAATCGTCCATGTGATCAAATTGGTTATGCCGGTAACTGGATTATATGGATGCGTCAAAGATGGTCACCTACAATTTGCGATCTGAAATCACAACCATTGACAACACCTGATGCTATTATGTCAGGGGATTGGGTTCAATGTTATGTATCGGTCGCACCTAATGTACCGCGTCCAGGTAAAAGCCATACACCCGGTATTTATATCAACCCTATGGCGGTAGCATTTGTTGGTTATCATAAAGACGGGCGTATTACGGGAAGCGCTGTAAACGTTCAAACGATTAAATTCGGATCAGGAGCCATGCCTGCAGACGTGTTGGCGACACCTGTCGGTAATGTTGAACAGCCTGACGTTGTGCAGTTCGTACCACCACCGGCCGCACCAGTACCACCACCGGCCGCACCAGTACCACCACCGGCGCCGAACACCGCCTTCCTTGAGGTACCGGCGCGTGTTATGACACCGGCTGCCAATGGTGCCACGTATGAACAAATGATCGGGGCAGGGTGGACAGATGAATTATTACGTCAACATGGAATGATGCTTTAGGATTTATAAATGAGCAAGATAAGTCACTGGCAGCTACAAATAAGCGAGCCACAACGATCATATAGATGCACGCAAGACATACATGTTCTTGCGCCAGAAATGATCGACGCTGTAAACAGAGTTGCAGAACTATACCCCACATCAAGAATTTTTAGCTGCATACATAAAGGTACGTTTGAAGGTAATTTGTATATGCGCCCTAAAAATATCATTACACAGGAAGATGATGTGTAACGCAGAACTAAGGCGCGCCGAGAACGGCGCTAATATAAACCGCGATGCTTAACGGCGTCGCCTTGAGTGCCGGGTTATACCGGCTGGATTTGATTATGAAAGACAGCGTATTGATTGAACTTGCAAAAAAATGGGAAGACGAAGCGCGAACGCCTCAATGCCAAGATGGTTCGCCAGGGGCAGAAATTGGGAATGCCGAAGCGCATGGACGGCGACAAGGATTAAGGATGTGTGCTGATGCCCTGCGCATGTTGGTTGACCTTTTAGGCAGTAAGAATGAAGACGACAGATTTGATCCTGTTGTTAAACAGCGTGAAGCATAACGCATATTAGACACCGGCCTTCGGGCCGGTAACTTGGAGATAATATGACGGCTGAAGAATTCGGTAAATATTGGAATATGAACGGTGTAAAATTATACAACTGCCTGTATTACGCCGGGGCGTACGATGTGATGTACATTTGTGAATCGTGCGATCATGGCTATAAGGAAACGCTAACCACTTGCCCGCACTGTGGTGCGTCAAACATGGTAGCGCACAAGTCGGATGTAACCGCCGCCATGGATTGTGAGCTGTATCCTAATTATTTCCTTTGTGCGTTCGATACCGGCGAGTATTTTGAACTGTATGACGGGCATCCCCTGGATCATGCCGGATTAAAGAAAGCATTGTCACGTTACACGTTGATCACATTCAACGGTATAAACTACGACGTACCTATCATAACCGCCGCATTATCAGGATGTAGCAACACAGAACTAAAGCAATTATCAGACAAGTTAATCGTCGATAATGTCAAGCATTGGGACTTGATTCGGTCTATAGAATGGATCGATCATATTGATTTAATCGAAGTAGCACCAGGACAAGGAGGTCTTAAAGCCTACGGTGCGAAGATGCACACGCGCAAGTTGCAAGACTTACCCTACCCGCCGGATCTTATAACCGAATGGTATCACAAAGCGTTACTACGCGAATATTGCAAGAACGACTTGGCGGTTACCCGTGAACTATTCAACAAGCTGGAATCACAAATAAAACTGCGGAAGGAGATGAGCAAACAATACGGTATTGATTTGAGAAGTAAGTCCGATGCTCAAATCGCTGAAACCGTGCTTAAAAAACTATTACCATTCAAACCAGAAATTCCCTATATACCGCCCGGAACTGCGTTCAAGTACAGACCTCCCGAATGGTTAGAGTTTATTAACTTGCCAGTGCTTGATATTGTCAGGCAATCCACGTTTATTATTAGCGATTCAGGTGGTGTAACAATGCCGGATGAACTGGCAAAAACTTACATTGAAATTGGAAATAGCCGATATAAGATGGGTATCGGTGGGTTACATTCAACTGAATCGAACGCGAGTTATGTAGCTAACGATGATTATGTATTGCGTGATCATGACGTTGCGTCATACTATCCGAGCCTGATAATTAATACCGACATTGCACCACCGCAATTAGGCGATTATTTTAAACAGATTTATAAGGGATGGTACGATTCTCGGATCGTAGCGAAGCACCGTTCTCAAGAGATTAAAGGATTGCTGAAGGAACAACCCGAATTTGAACAAGAATACAAGCGCTATATCGTCGATTCTAACACGAAAAAAATTACCTTAAATGGAAGTTTCGGAAAATTGGGATCTCGATATAGCATCTTTTATGCTCCAACTAAGCTTGTGGAAGTCACGCTAACAGGTCAATTGTCACTACTCATGTTGATAGAACGAATGGAGCTGGCAGGTATTCCGGTTGTATCGGCCAATACCGACGGGATCGTGCTTAAATGCCCGCGGTCACATGAATGGGTGGCCGATGACATTATTGCGTGGTGGGAGCAAACAACCGGATTCAGTACAGAAGAAACCCGCTACAAAGCGCTATATAGCCGCGACGTTAATAACTATATAGCCATTGGTGAAGATGATAGCGTTAAGTTAAAAGGTGCGTTCGCGCCGCCTATGGGCGGGCTGTCATGGCCGAATCCGACTGCGGAAATATGCACGGATGCCCTGGTAGCATATTACAAAGACGGTACGCCTATCGAGCAAACAATCCGTGAATGCACTGACATACGCAAGTTTGTAAGCGTGAGAGCTGTGAAAGGTGGTGGATGGTATAGCAATAGACCAATGATACCGAAGAAAACCAGCAAGAGGAAGATGACCGAGTTATGCCAGCAATACGGTGCTGATAGTTACGACGATCTGTTAAAATGGGCAAACGGGAACCTGGAATATTTGGGCAAGATCGTCCGATGGTATTACAGTACCGGATCGGTAGGTTATATCAGGTATCAATCCGGTAATCTGGTACCTTGTTCTGAAGGTTGTACACCATTGATGGAATTACCCGAGTCATTGCCAGACGATATAAATTTTCAATGGTATATTGACAACGCTGTTAATAGCATCCTATAATTAACCATGCCTGATATAACCATGTGCATACAAAAGCAATGTGCAATATCTGAACATTGCTATAGAAAACAAGCGATACCTAGCCAATGGCAAAGCTTCGCGGAATTTAAGTATCAAGATGGTAAGTGTGATTATTACATACCAATACGTAAATTAAACAACGAGAATTAAACCAATGAGTAACTACACAATCGATATTATCGAAACAATCGAAAGACTTATTAATCTGGAACTTAAGCCGTCTATACATGCGAGAGACGAACAAGCTTGCTTAATGCGTATGAAAGCAAACTTAGCAGAACTTAAGTTTTTAATAACCGAAACAATGGCAACAGATGAGGATCACTTAAGATGAAAACTTTTGATGCTATAGCGCTCTATGTTGCGTTTAAATTTATAGAAATTGTTTATGGAAATCCGCTGATAACAACCATGTTTGTAATACTTTACGTTGTGTTGGTAGAAAATAGCGGTCACAACACAGCAGCATACTAACTATGAAATACTTTAAATTACTATTACTTAACCTTATCGTAGCGTCGGTCATCGCCATGTCATTCGTCGGTTTTGTTAAAGCCGATGGACTGGATGATCCTTCTTTTTATCACACACCCACAAAGCGCCGTACTTACGGTGATACGTTTGATTTTTGTATGTCATCAAAATTCAATAATCAAAATAGACAGTGCCGGCAATATGATGACATGGGAGCGTTCAATTGGCCGTCTGAAATCGTTGACATTCCAACTCAATCGGTTGTTGTGCCAGTACCTACCAACATTGATGTTCCAGAACCAGAACAGGTATTGTTGCTCGGTCTTGGATTACTTGCACTTTGGTTTTATAAATTATGAACTGGTCGAAATTGTCTTTTCCTCCTATCAACCTGTGGTCGTTACCATTCTTTAAGAAACTTGAATGTAAACATACCCACTGGATGAAACTGCACAGTTTAAAAATTGAAATATGTTACGACTGTGGATCTGAACGACCAATAACCAACGACATGCCGAGGCATACACGATGAGTAAAACGCTGATTCCGGCGACGGATGATTTTAAACAATGCGGATTCCAAAGGCGCAAAACTGGATTAAGAATCAAACACCAAGGAGCAAAAAAATGAACGAATGGCCCGGTGGAAAAAGACACGCTATGGATCAAGGCGAGCATGAGCGATGGAATGCCACGCATTACCCTGGAACGCGGCAACTTTGCTGCAAATGCGACGATCCAACTGGAAATTGTGATGAAGACGGAATTTTTAATGACGATGGAGAGCCCTATTGTCATGATTGCGCCATTGGGGCTGGACTTTTGGAAGCCGCCACACACGGAACTTTAACAGCGCAAATGCTTGCCGGGCGGCTTGTCCGCTTGAACTAAGAGTTATACATAGGAGATAAAAGATGACATTAATTGAAGTTTTACGCGGTGGCCGTCAATGTGACAATGACGGCGTAGAGATAATTATGAGCAGACAGGCGTGTGTAGAAGCGGCAGATGAGCTTGAAAAACTTCGAGCGTTGCTGGCTAGATACCGCGATGAAACACCTATTGCGCATCAGCCACACATGCTTGCACACTTGGTAGACAAAGCTCTCTGCAGAGACGTATAACGCAATTTAGACACCTGTCCGCAGTTACTAACACCAGGAGAATTAAATGCAAGTTATTAAAATGATTGTAACTTGGGCAATTTTAGCGGTTTTTCTGATAATGATTTACTGGAGATCAAAGCGATGAACGAACGTGATAAAAGAGCAAACAGTCTAAAGCTAAACCCTAGACCTAAACAAACAAATTACTTTAAACATTTTCATATCGATCCGCCTGCGACGGATATTGATATTATCAGCAAAGAACGGATACAACGGTGTGTTGCCTGGAGGAATGGCAAATGAAACGCAATGTGGGTATTGGCTTATATCCGTTGGTGTTCGCCGGTTGTATCTTGATTCTCATCGTAGGTATTACCGGCATTGCAATTCGGGCTATTGTGTATCAATTAATCGAAGGTGTTATTCATGAAACTTAAAGCATTATTGGAAGGACTTAAAATTGAAAACCCGGAATATTGGGCGGGTAGGTCGGAAAAAGAATTGAACGATCTTGGAAGGTGCTTGTCCAACCAAGTCGGAAAACTAGACAGTCAACTTGTTATTGAGTCATTAGTAGAATGTTCTGACCGATTGAGAATATTAAAAGATAACGGCCGGGCGAAACTGCTTGATAACCTTGCTATCGATAATGCTGATTTTGCGCTGGCCGCCGTTGGAGTTTTCAAAGATGATCAATAAGATTCGCTATATGAACGATGAAGAAAAAATCGAATTTCTAATCAAGCAGGAACGACTAAGAATAATCGAACTGCTTGAATTAGAAATTAGTAACAATATCGAACCGTACAACTACACCGCTAATATCGTATTATCTGAATTAAGACGCTTCAACGTATGGCCTTATCTATAACCATATTATATTTCACCATTTGCTTCACAATGGCGTCATCTAATGCTTTAGTGCTTGAACTCTTGGCAAGCAATACCTTTCTTTGACGTTTCAATTTATCGATACCTAACTCAATCTTATGAAGCGCGGTTACATATCGCGCTTCGGGATTCTCCCGTAAATATTCGGCGCGTTCTTTTGGTGTCAATGTTTCAAGCTCTTCCTTATGTTCAAACATCGTTTTGATATTGTCGTAATACCCGGATCGTTCGGCCTCATTGCCGGATGTTTTACCCAAAATACGACCCAATACCGGGACTTTATAAAGTGGTAATTCTTCTCCGCTTGTTAATCCTGTAGCGGTTTCGAATGTTTTAACAATTTCCCTGCCTGTACCTCCGGTTAATTGTCCGAATACATAACTTATCTGATCACCTGTGGGTGACCAGAACCCTTGCTTTGCTTCGGTCCCACCGGTTGCTATGTTGATTGCTTTGGCCGCACCTTTAAACAAACCGGATGTATTATCCCGCGTTCGTGTGAATCCGGGTGTCGGTTTCAGGCTGTTAAAATCTTCCTTGTAAATAGCACGCCCACGCCAGTCCTGGTTTCGCATTAGATCGATTATAGGATCAGCAACCGTAGGTGTTATCGAACTCCAAATGTCACTACCACCTAAAGGATTAAAGGAGCTAGCTACCGATCCTAAAAGATTACCAAAACGCTTCATGTTGCTTATCTTATTGCTACCAATAAACGACTCGACAAATGTACGCCCTACGTTTGGAATTACACTAAATCCTCTCGGTAACGGTATCGCGACATAACCTTTCATACCAGGTAATGTTAGAATAAATGAGGATGCTCTGACATGATCTGGTATCTTGTCCCATTCATCAGCACCCATATTCATGACACCCAACAAAGTCATTATTGCACCCATAGCGACACCACCCGCAAGTATTTGTTTACCGGCAGGTCCTCTCATAGTTTCGATAACTTTAGTATTACCTTGAATAGCTGCATTTAAAAATGCAAAATAAGCGTTTAATTTTTGTACCTTAGCACCTTTTCTATTAAAGTTGATGGTCAAATTCTTGGCTATAGATGCCGCGCGTTTATTCGACATACCTTGCGCTTTGGCCTCCTGGTATGCTGAAAATCGTGTCGAATGTTCCATAATCGTATTGAAATCGCTTAAAAATTTTGGAAACGATTGCCTGATAAAATGAATTGGCGCACTGTCGCCCAATCGTTTTAATTTTTCTTCTATTGATTTATTTCGTTTGCTAATATCTTCGAACATATTGGTAAAACCAATAGCACCACCTTCGCGTAAGAACTCTTGGTATTCCTGATTCATCACGTCAGTACGCAACGATGTAGATATTGTGCCAAGTGCTTTTGGGATACGTGACATAACGGCAAGCTGTTTACCATGCAGTGGGGTATTGGTTAATGTTAGCATTGATCCTCCCGTATCCAACAATAGGTTGAATACACCAAATGCCAAATTATATTGCGTATTTACTGCCGCAAACCATCGTGTTCCCTTCATTGCCACCTTTTCAACGGAATCCAATGCAACACCATCAAGATTTTGCAACGATAGCGCTAGATCCATATTGCTTTCTAACTTGTCGTTGAATACGATATATGAATCTTTACCATCGACACGGAAACTCACCACGTTTGGCTTTTGCTTCATAACAAAGTAATTAGCCGCAACGGGTTCAACCAAACCATTAACAAGTTTGTTTTGAACGTCGGGCGTATTGACTTCGGCAAAATCAGGATCAGGGTTTTCTTCGATAAAATTTGCCAGTGTTTGTGTAACCAGATTCTTTTCACCACGTGTTATCATTTGCTCACGGGCAGCGGCTAAGTGTGCCATGATGTTTGTAACATCGGCATTTGATCCCGTTGCCTGTTTCATACCTGAACCGCTAACACTAAAACCTTGTCCTATAGGTTGGCCGAACCCACCTTGCTCCGGGTGTGCCTCGTCACGATGCAACGGCACATAATGTTTCCATTGAGCCTTTAGAGCATCAACGGATTCTTGAGTTTCCATGCCGTATTCAACCATCAAATCGAGCGTACGTTCTGTTATATCGTCAACCTTATCGCCAAGTTTGAACATAATCGGATCGGCGTTATCCAAGATAGCTTGTGCAGTATCATCACTCATACCAGACAACGACAAACGTTCTTCCTCAGTGCCGCGGAACGGTTTAGCATTTGACCATAGCCGTATTTCCTTGTCGTCCTCCGATTCTTGTGCGCGTTCAAGATTCTCGTCGATTATATACTGGCTAGGATTACGCCTAGCCATTTCAGCATTACGACTTTCCGCATGACGTGCTTGCAAGAATCTTTGGAACGTATCAAGGTCGATCTTGTTATCGTGCAATTCCTTTAATAAAGGGTCGATCTCAGTATCGTTAAACTCTTTGATTAGTTGCGCCCGTCGTTGACTATAAAGTTCTTCAGCAAGGTAACCGTCGGTATCTTCTGTGACCGACCCGACTTTTTGCTGTTGCCGTTTTAATCCAATAAGACGATCCTGATAATCGTAGATTATTTTGTCCAGTTTATCTTCGGACACTGCGTTAGACGCGCGTGAGTAACGGATGTCTGGTGTCGAATCCATCTTCACACCGTTCCATTTGACAATCACATCGGCATCAGGCACGTCGGCTGTTTCTCTTGGTGGGGTCATACGTAAGAAGTTATCGTCCATCTTCGCCCGCGCTTGTACGTTACGCGCTTCGACTTCACCCGCAAGGTTTTTGTAAGCTCTAAACGCCCCTTCTCTGACAGTTCTTCTCGTCTCGTCCATCAGATGTTTTATACCTGATAAATCACCTGTCGCTCTTAAATCAGCTATTTGTTGTTGGATTGCATCGTATTTGTTTTTGTATTCTGTCGGCCATTCAATCATTCTAATGTCGCGTGGACTACCACCGGACGCGAACCCTTCGATGGTTTGAATACCGTGCTGTAACTCATGCAATAAGGTTGATTTAACATTGCTCATAACAACATCTTCACCAATGTAAATAGTGTCCATGCTGATAGCAGCACCTTTACCGTCCTGTGTGGTTACTGTGATGTCTTTTAACTTCGGATAGGCGGCAAATAGTTTTGGATGATCCAGGATGTCACCGACCTTAACAGGTTCGAGAATACCTTGCTCCAATTGCTTGTTGTACAGATTACGAGCAACATCACCGAACGATCCTCCATCTTCTGAATAAGGCTTCTTTAATGTAGCTTCAGAATCACCTATCTCATATTTCCATTTGCCGTCATTGCCTTTATGCCAGCCGGTATCTTGTCGTACTGTTTCAGCATCCTCACCGGCATCAATACGATCTTGCGCGGTTGATAGTGCAAAGTCGTCTGCTGTTTCGGATTGTTCCCCGGCGAATGAATAGCGTTTACCACCTGTTGTTCCGGTCGTATCACCAACTTTAGCACCATACCCGGCCATAGCAACCAAGTCACTCGGATTCAATGTTTTAATGAATCCGAGTGACAAACCATTACGCAACAGATAAACACGCACTGCACCCAGAAAATCCTTTATTGCTTTGATGACCTTACCCGGTAATGATGTTGGTTTGGTTTGGTATTGGGTCACCATGTACGCGCCAAATTCTTCAACCTGATCTTGATAGGGCGTATCGGCAGATTTAACCCTGCGCGCGGCTTCAATTTCCATTTTGGAACCTTTGCCGTTAAGAGCTGCGTTAAAACGATCTTCGAGAGCTGACTTGAATTGGTCAAACGTCTGCATCACTTTCTTGTCAGTCGCTAATGCCCGGTGTAATAACTCATGAGTAAGAACCGGATCGATGTTGTTCTTGTTGAGCATATCGGCCACAAGATACAACTTGTCGTTGGTTTTGTCGTAGAGTGCTTCAACGCCAGCCATATCTTTGCTGAACTTCTCGGTTATACTTACATCTTCATCAGAAAAAATAACGTAGTTGTAAGCATCGGATTTACCTGCTTCAGCTTTGTAACGTATGCCGCGTATGCCTAATGAGTGAAGATAATCGGATGCGGCTTTGTCACGTTCAGATGGGTTTATATAACTCCCTTTTGGTGCAGATTGTTCGTAAATCTTTTTACCGGTATTCCAATCTTTATCAGGATAACCTTTACCTCCCAACGCACTCTTAACCTTCTCGCTTTGCTCACTTAGCGGTTTGTCCCAATCAAGATAATCGTCTTGTTCGGGTGCGAGTTCTACTTGGTAGAGTTTGCCTTTATTCAACGATGAGATTCTTCCCTTAACTTCAGCAACAAGAGTTTCGTAACGAGGTCTGAAATAATCTGTATATGTTGCTATCTCCGCAGATACTTTATTCCAGTCCTGACCAGTTGAAAAATAAATTTGCACTATCGTTTGAACGTTATCAATGTCCGTTTTCTCAGAATATCCAAGTGATTTGGCTATTTTTATACGATCAGAGTTTTTATTTACATCGATAATACCTACCTTCTTAGCATCGACCGTGACGACTTTTTTAGATAGAATTTCTCTATACCATTCGGCAATTTCCTTCTTATCGGTAAAGTATAAACCATAACCAAACGCTTGAGCACCTTCGCCCGTTCCGATCTTGCTGGAATCAAACTTATTATGATCATGCGGTGAACCGTGCCAGACGGTGTGATATAAAGCGTTACCCACTTCCTGCAATGCACCGGGTAATTCATCAACCGATTGCACCACGTTTAACTTACCGGCACTGACAAGATCATTAACGCGCTTCGGTAACATACCTTTTACATCATCGATAGTACTGCCCGTTGTGTCGGTTGTTTTGCTGAACTTAACATCGGCAGTCTTATCGATAACGACCATTCTCGCATTAACGCCAGTATTGACAGGTAATGACGGATCGTTGAATGTACCTTCGGCAAGTTTCTCAACCGTACCGCCGACTTTATCCAACCAGTCACGAAAGCCTTGTGCCTTTTTATCGCTTCCAAAGAACACACCTTCGCCCATGATAGCAACCAGACGACCGTCGTTATTCAACAAGTCATAAGCATGTTGTACGTGTTCCATATCCCGTCTATCAGAGAAAGGCGGGTTCATTATAATGCGGTCGTACTTGTCGGTTATATCCATGAAGTCACGACCGACAACATTAAAGCCTTTTGCTTCAAGTAATTCTTTACGGTCGTTTGACATTTCAACAACGTCGGGTTCGACACCTGATTCACGGATTCTTTCGGCAATATGCCCCATACCGGCAGACGGTTCCAATACCTTCATACCTTCTTTAATATCAGCAATACCAACCATTTCATCGGCAGTTGCCGCCGGGGTAGGGAAGAAATCAAGACCATCGTTTCGACGGCCTATCATTTCCCGTTCCATTTGCTTGATCTTATCGGGTTTCTCGGCGGGCTGCATTAAGCCAATATATTCACGGACCGCCGCGCGTAACTCGGCAGGCGTTTCAATACCCATGCCAGATAATCGCCTACGCTTGTCGTAAACATATTCGAATTGCCACGGTACCGACACAGACTTACCACGACGCGCGGCCTTGCCTACTGACTCCACAAGTTCAGCACCGAACGCCGGACTAAGTGTTATCATCTTGTCATCGTCGCCTTTCCATATCCCGCGATTCATAGCTTCGGATGGGCTTAATACGATCAGGTTTTCACCTCGCTTAACTGGCAATGGTATTGCTGTACCTTTAAACCCACTTCTACTTATCGCTTCTTCTGCTATTGCTTTTGATTTAAACGCGGCCTTACCATCCTTTGTAGAAAATACATGCACCTTATCAAGATTCTTTTTGGCAAAGTCCAGATACGCTTTGGTAACATCGTCGGCAACATCAAGAATACGTTTGCCTATTTTCTTTGTCCCATCGACCTCGATTAACGCCCGTCCTAATTTGGCAAGTTCTGAACGGTGCGCCGAGTATGCTGGATGATCGATATAATCCGCGGTTTCTTGGTTCGGTAATTCCCCTTCATGTTTTAATCTATCACCATAATTCGGATACAGTTTGCTTAACTTGGTGTATTGCGCCGAATTCATTATGCTTTGTAATAACTCGACTTGCACCTTTTGTCGGACTTTATCAAAAAACGTGCTTGTTCCGTTTTCAATACTGTTAGCAATGTTCCGCATTGTAACGGCCAGCGCTTTGTCTGCATTTGCGTTAGCTTCGGCACGCGCCGCCATACCTGCTCGGCGTGCGGTGTTTGCTTTACGGTCCTGGTTCAAACTATCGTCGGCCTTAGCTTCTAGGCGGTCGGCCATTTCATTCAGACGATCAACCGCGCTTTGTGTTTTATCATCGGCAAATGAATCTCGGATCGATTGCGCTTGTTCAGCATCACCACCAAGATATTTTAAGAAGGCTTCGGCGTTCTCCTTGGTTTTAAATTGAAAGCCTGGAACGGCACCGGCACCTCTAAACGATGAATAGTAACCACCAAGACGTTTGGCTGTAGTATTCCATTGGTTGTAAATCTCACGATCAACTCTATCGGCAGCCTTTGCGACGAATAAATCCTCGCCGGTTTTAGTGTGCTTGGTTTCAATAATATCCCCACTCGTAGTTTTAACGGTTGTCGTAATCTCGGGCACTGTTGATTTACGATCCCCGCGTGTTTTCGTAGCGGCAAGTAAGTCAAATTCGGCACGTTGTTCGGGCGTAAATGCCATACGTGCTTCAGCGAATGACATACCGCCTTCGATCTTTTTACGCATGATACGCGAATAATCGTCGATTGTTTTCGGATCTTCCATGCCAGCTTCAGCGGCTTTCTTGTATTCTTCGCGTTCTTGCTTACCTTTCTTTATTATATCGGCGTGCGCTTTTATATCGTCGTCGGTAATCTTTGCCAAACCGATTCTTACTTTCTTGGCAATGGCAACATGCGCCGGTTCTTTGCTCATGAAATCGACTGAATAAGAAAACATATCCTTACCGATCCAATAATCCATAAGCATCGATTCATAAGCATCATTAACCATATCGGCTTTTGTGGCATCCGGTCTTACATACCCGCGGATACGATCTGCCAGTTGTGCCTTTGTCATCTTTGACAATTCAGCATGTATCGATTCTTTGTTTGATACCAGCTTTTCGAATTCAGATCGCATTTCATCGGCGGTAATATCACCCGAATCAATTCTTTCAACAATCTTATCCTGATATTCTATTGTTGCTGGTTCTTCGACCTTACGTCCTTTCGGCGGTTCTGGGGGTGTGGTTTCTTCTTCCTGATCAATACCGTACTTTTCTTTAAACTCGGCAAGTAGTTCGTCTTGTGTTTTGCCTTGTACACCGTCCAAAGTTTTACCGGATTTCTTGAGTCGATCTTTTGCCGATTTGATTGCACTTGATTTAGAATTATCATATTCAGTATTATTAATTCCCCTTCCAGTCGGACCATCAATAACCACCCAAGATGACTTGTCACCTTCGAACCGCTGACCAACAAACATTGGACGATCTCCGTATAACGTCAACGGTTCGATGTTCGCATAAACCAATGTTTCTTTTCCTAAACCAAAACCTAATTGAGTACCACTTGCTTGTGCTGCAAAATAAGCGTTTTCGTACTCACCATCTTTAAGAAAATTAGTAACGACTCGACTGACAGGTGTGTTCTGTTTCGGACCGGCACCTTCTACTTTAGGCCCAGTGTCGCGGGTCTCTCTGAACCCAGGTGATGCCAATACCTTTTTCTTGAATGCTTCAAGCGATACCTTGTCATTGGTTACTTTGTATTGCGTACCCATGCCCGGTATTTTAAACGTCAATTTATCATAAGCTTTGGCTTCCATGTCACGCAATTCTTTGGCCTGTTTTACGTATGCGAGACGCGATACGCTTGCAGCACGAGCATCATTACCGTTACTTTTACGGTTAGCATCATGACGATAATTGTCAACCAGCATCTTTTTTGATTCTATCGCATCGTATTCATCATCGGTCAAATCCTTACGTACCATTGTTTCAGGTGCATTCAGGATTGCTTCATTGATCTTACCGACCAACCATTCACGCGCTTCGGTTTTGTTACGTACAGGATTAACGATCTTGTCGCGCGACTCTTTCAACGATGCGAGCTTATCTTCTGCATCAGTTATCGCTCGTGCGTCTATTTTGGCCTGTGCGGATGTGAATGCTTTTTCGCCTTTGGTTTGTTTTTCTGCAAGTGTCTTTTCGGCTTTCTTTATCTCACCGTTCAGATTGTTAAGTTCTTTAGATTTTTCAGATACAACCGCATTACCACTTTGTTTATACGCCAAACGCGCGGCGTGATACTCGGCAGGTGTCTTGTAATCTTCCGCTAATGGAACCTTATCGGGTGATAAATTATCAATATTTGATACCCCAACATTGCCGGTGTTATCTTCAACTCGTTCAATGTCTCCACCGCCCAGTTCGCTAGGTCGTTCCCCATTTCTAACTCTATCATTTCCTGTTCCATACTCAGTCCTCAGTTGATCATGTGATTGTTGTAACAGTCCTTCAGGCACGTCTTTGTTACCAGGAAGGTTCTTGTAGTCATCAAAGGATAACGCGGCCTGTGCCTTATCTACTTCAGCATCATAGTTGTCGATAATGGCTTTGTGCGCGTTTTCCTTTGTAGCCTTGCTGACGTTCGGATTCGCTTTGTTGTACTCGGTGTTCGCTTGCTTAATGTACTTCGCTTTGCTCAGTGTTAGGATAGGTGGTGTTGTAGAAGTAACCGCCGATGGTGCGCTTTGATCAAGAGGCGTCGGCGGTGTTGTTTGTAAGTCAGGATAATCATTCAATACTTCTTGCGGTACGGGTTTACCTTCGGCAAGTGCTTCCTGTACCCGCTCTTTATGTACTGAAATAAGCGAATCGTAATATCTAGCGTCAGCTTCGATGTTGTTTTTAGATTTCAAACTCTCTGATTTATTAGCCCATTTCGCCGAATGTATCGATGTTTTGTTTATAGTTGCACGGTTGGCACGACCTGATTTCAAAACGACCGCGCGTTCTTGTGCCAGTTCTTTTCTTGTTTTCGCCCAATTTTCTTTATTACCAAGGCTATTTCTAATGACTGATTTATCTAAAACATCTTTGGATATTTGATCATTGATATATGCCCGGTGCATGGTTTGGTCATAATCCGAATCGTTACGGTCCGGCAATTCTTTTTTAAATTCATCCCGTGTCATTTGCCATGGTTGTTTTGTTTCTCCCGCTGTTGTTGTTCCCGTAGCATTTGGTACAACTTCTGCATTTCCTTCACGATCTGTTCTGATGTTTGGTGGTATTGGCTGTACTTTACTTTCATTGGTATCCTCAGTTGGTTGTTGTATTATCTTACTATTCTGTAAACGATCTATAACGCCGTAAAATTGTTTTTCTTTCAGACCATCCAAACCTATTTCTTTAAGCTGTTTGATGTCGTCCTCTGTTGCAACGGGTATTGGTTGCTGTCTCACTTTATTATCAACATATTCCTTACGTTGCATTTTTTGAATATCGTCCCATGTGCGACCTAATATCAACGGTTCGCGTGTCGCAGTTGGTTTAGGTGTTTCTTTGATCTCAGCAGTAGGTTTCTCCCACACTTGCCCTTGTTCGCCCGGTACATAACCAGCTTGTTTATATTGCTCGTCGATAATCGATTGAACATCCTTACCAGGTACCGTGTTATCTCTAACGATACCATCAACGTCTGGTTTGGGTGTTTCTTTGATCTCGGCCGTTGGTTTCTCCCATACTTGCCCTTGTTCGCCGGGTACATAACCGCTATCACGGTATTGATCCGTGATTGTTTGCAGGATGTCTTTACCAGGAACCGTGTTATCCCGGACAATACCATCAGCGTCCGGTTTTGGTGGCTTAATCTCGGCAGTAGGTTTCTCCCATACTTGACCCTGTTCGCCTGGGACATATCCAGCATTACGGTATTGATCGTTAATCGCGGACAGCATACCACCGGCGCGTTCAGGGATCGTGCGCTCAGCAACAACCTGTTGGACGTCCGGCCACATTTGTTTGGTTTCGACTTGGTTAGGGAAGTTTTTTGTCTGCATCTTACCAAGAACACCGGCTGCGTACTTGGCGTTCTCTTCAGGATTCTTAGAACCGTAATAGTCCATTGCGGCGGCTTTCATATCACCGTCGTGTTTCTTCAACAACTCACCAAGAAACTCAGCACCAGCATGGATATTATAATCAGCGTCTTGTGCCAGTTTGGTAGGATCATATTGAGGGTGCCATTTTGGAATAATCTGCATGACGCCCAATGCGCTACTTGTACCGGGGTTCATAGGCTTGCCGTTCTTATCGAACTGACGAATGCCTGATTCTTGCATTGCCACGGCTTTCAAGAAGTCCATTGGCACACCATACTTACTCGCGGCACTTTCAAATGACGGTTCGTATTGTGTTGGATTCGCCTTGTTGGTTGTTGGTTCTGTCGTTTTTGTAACGGCGGCGGCTTGTGCTGCGATAGCATCGTCGACAGTTTGAGCTCCACCAATCTTGGTTATGTTATCGAGGTTTTCTTTCGGTGCTAATACGTGACCGGCACCCGCGCCAGTAAAACCTAATACTACTGCTACGGTACTACCTGCAATTGCCTCATCCATTGCGCCAGCATTAGGATCGATCGAAGGATCCCGGTATTTTTTATCAGCAATATTTTGGATTTTCTTTTCGTAATATGATTGAGGACCTTCTTGTAATACTTCTGACCCAGTACCTTTTATTAATGTTTTACCTAATCCTGATACAGGTGCGCCTCGTGACAACATACCAGGAATACCTCCGCCTGTAAGTAAACCAAAACCCCCAGTCGATACCGCTGTATTCTTAAATACTTCTTTACCCGCCTTACGCGCGACAATATCTCGCGCTTCGATAGCACGTTCTTCTGTTGTTTTAGTAGGATCAGTTTCATCAGAAAAAGCTTTTTGAAATTCTGGAACGTCATAAAACTTTTCAATAGGAGTGTCGCGATAGCGTGTTTCCGTTTCATCAGCACCCATTAAACCTGAAACAACCCCCTCACTGGCGCTTTGACCTATCGCTGACGGCAATAATCCTGCGATTTTACTTCCCAGTTTAGTGCCCAACAAACCACGACCGATAGCACTACTTCCGGCAAGGGTAACCCCTGCGGCTCCTAGCGGCAGTGCTAGAAGCTCGCCACCAATAGCCATTGCGCCCATTGCAGGAATGGATTCAAATACTGATTGCGATACAGCACTGCCGCTAGGTAATTGTAAATTGCCGCTTTCATCCTTCCATTTTATACCTTCCTTTGCGGCCTTTTGTGCATCAACTGATTGTTGCTCAGTAAACAGCTCTTTATATTCTTTAGCGCGACCTTGCACGAATCGTCCTGTATCTTCAGCCCCTGCCAGATTCAAACCTTCACCAACTGCGCCAATTAAATCAGCACCGCCTTTAAGCAGCGGCATCCCTACATTACTTTGAATTACACCAGGACCATTCGGATCGTTATACCCTATTGTCTTACTAAACTCGGGGAACGGAATGTCAGAATAGTGAGTCTCATGCAGGTATTTGACGAGAGCATCGTCGTCGATACCTTCATAAAGATCGGGGTTTGATTCGCGGATTTGATCAAGTGAGATTGCCATTTTTATAGTTCCGATATATAATGATTTCGATGTATCTTATCACATATTGGAATCCGCTTTCAATCCTGTTGTGCTCGCCTGGAGCGATGCAACAGGATTGAAAGCGGATTCCAAATACGCCGGAAGTCAATCAGTTGAGACAACTGGAAAAAATGAACGATTTAATTGAGGAACAAAATAGAGAATTGCGCCGTGAGCGGATTCGACGGATGTACGACTAATTAACCCGCGCCGGTCGGGTATCCTCGAAAACCGGCAACTAATTTATTTCTCTCCAAAGGAACCTCGCCAGCTTAACCGCTGGCTTTTTTTTATATGACTACAATAGCACACTTAGAAAAATTAACGGGCGATAGTAATTTTATATTGCGAGTGTTTGAAAACGGCGCGTCGTTTGGTGATCCGTACAAGTTTCAAACTGTAGTGACTATCTCGAAAGGGGTTGCCGAGATAAAAGGACTTCATAACGCTAACATAACGAATAGGGATCTAAGGACTATGCTAAGAGCAATTAAAGCCTCCGGCGCCCATCAAGTAAAATGGACACACAAAGGTAAGGAAGTTACTCGGCTTCTTTGATCTTACGTTTTTTCCTAAGCCTGAATAAATCATCCTTTTTAAATCCTTGTTTCTTCAGACCATCTGTGAAATCTTTCAAAACAATCCTATCCCCTGATTCCGTGATTAATGAATCTGCAACAAGATCAAGATATGCATAAGTTTTGGTAGTAAGTACACCGGTCAAAGTGACCGGTGTAACTGAATCATCGAGTTTGAACGCAATAACATTTTCGAACCATTCGAACAAACGGTTCTGATCATACGGTGTTATAGAAAGCACGTCCGCGATAATATCATCAAGACTCGCCTTAGCAACGTACAATTTGTTATTGCTGTTCGGTATAAACATAATCAGCAGCGTTTACCGCCGCCACCTTTTTTCTTTTTACAACCCATATCATTCACCTATAATCCAAATTAAACTACGCGGTTCGATTGAGAATCCTCAGTCCTAAGACCACGCTTTAGTATTATACCATCAATTCCTTCCTATCGCCCATTGGAATCCGCTTTCAATCCTGTTGCATCGCTCCAGGCGAGCACAACAGGATAAATTGGTACGAGTTTCAACCAGTCCGAGATACAAGCAACAGCTTAAGCCGCTACCTTATCAAGTTGATATGACTGTCCACTCATGGCGATCCCCGCCATTTTTATATTTATGGCTGCGTTCAAGTCGCGATCAAGCACTAAACCACATTCGCACTCATAAACCCGTTGCGATAATTTCATAATACGGACTTGGCCGCAAGAACTGCAAGTCTTGGTTGACGGCTCCCAGCGGCTAATCTTAACCACCTGCTTGCCATACCATGAAGCCTTGTATTCAAGCTGTCGATTCAACTCGAAGATGCCAACATCAGCAACCGCTTTACTTAAACAGCGGTTTTTCATCATGCCTGACACATTCAAATCTTCAACACAAATCACATCATTCTCGCTCACTAATTTTGTTGTGAGCTTATGCAAGAAATCTTTCCGAGAATTGGCTATCTTCTCGTGAATCCTTGCTACTACAATCCGTTGCTTCTTCCATCCGTTACTGCCTTTCTTTTTACGGCTTAAAACCCGTTGCGCCTTATTCAATCTACGCTGGTAATAATAAGTGTACTTCGGTGCGCCTGAGTGGAAACCATCACTGGTAACAACTACGTCCTTGATTCCAACATCAATACCTACAACTTTGCCGGTCATTGGCTTTAAGCCTTGCTCAACTTCGCACATGAAGCTGACGAAATATTTACCACTGGCCGACTTTGACACCGTGACCATCTTGGGTATGCCGCCTGGAATCTGCGACCACTTAACTTTCAATTCACCGAGCTTAGGCAGTTTCAGCAACTCCCCTGCTCGGTAATTGTTCAACACACACCGCTGATCCATCTGATACCGGATACTTTGCACGTGGCTCTTTTTCTTGAACTTCGGAAAACTTGCCCGGCCTTTAAAGAAGTTATCAAAGGCTTTGTCTTGGTCGATCAGTTTTTGCTGCAATGCCCCGGCTGTTGCGTCTTTCAACCATGTGTGGCTTTCAAGTTTCTTTAACCCTGTAATCTGGCTAGATATATCATAGGCACTTGATAGGCTTACGCCCCATTGCTGGTAAGCATATTCTCTTCTGATTAAACCTTGATTCCATACAAATCGCGCACAGCCGAACTCGCGGTTTAACTGCTCAACCTGCTGAGTATTTGGATATAGCCTAAATTTGTATGACTTCTGAATTTTCATGTGATAATATTAGCACACTTAAAAATAACATCAACACATATTTAATCACATGAAAACTAAAATAGAATCCAAACGTGTGCATATTGTCATGCCTATCTGGTTAATTGAATCAATTAAAAACAGTGCTTCTACATTAGGCGTGTCACCATCAGACTATATCCGCGACATACTAAAGCAACATCAAAAGCAGAAAGCGGATGCTGATCTAACAGGCCCTCGCGCTCAGTGCTAAGAAAAGCGTACGCACTTCACTGGGGGGTCGCATTCGTCCTTGAACGCTTCAACGATATTTATAATTTGCAATACCTTTGACCTTAACCAGTTCTTCGTGCAATCTTCTGGTTGTCCAGGCCGCATCTGTTTCGATACCATGATGGAGTAGTGCTTCGCTTAACTTCCTTCTATCGACGGCTTCTTTTTCAAGCATTACCAACCGCCGGTTTTTTCGTCTTTAAATTTTGCCAATTCCTCAGTCAAGCGCCGCGTGCTCCACGACGGATCAACTTCTACACCATAGCCGCGTAATTCCTCGGCCATTTGCGCACGTAACGCCGCGCTATTATCCTGCAACATGCCGCTACTCGGTGCCGGTTGTTGTCCAAGTATCTTCCGTATCCCTAACGGGTCACTTTGTTGCGCCGGTGCCTGTTGCGCCGGTGCCTGTTGTTCTGGAAAAAACTTACTTAATATACTCTGTTTTTGACTACGCACACCTTTCAACTCATCCAACAAATCTTTTTTGTCTTGACGTGCGGCTATCAACTGATTGGTGCTTGTTGCTGGATCAGCTTCAAGCGTCGCTGTATCGGTCGCTGATTGTTTGTATTGAATCGTTAAGTTACGTTCAGATTCAGACAACGCATGTAAAGCGTCCTTATATTCGGCAGGAATTTTTGTTTCCTGCATACGCTTGAGTTCCAGCTCGCGCTTCTGATTATCAAGATCACGGGCAGCATAATCGGTATTGTCCGTTGCTTCGACCAATTGTTTCTTTTGTTCCAGTTCTGTCGGGAATCGGGAATCAGAATATTGATCAACAGCTTGTTTCTTTTGTACTTCGGCGCCAACCGCTTTGTTTATATTGTCAGGGTTCGTTTGAAACTCAAGTTCGTCTTGACGTTTCTGTTTACCGCGTTCATATTCTGATTGCTGTCTTTGCTCGTATCGTTGATCGGCACGTGCTTCAGACTGTAATGTTTGCTCTTGAATACGCGCCTCCTTTTCTAAATCGGCTTGCGCTTCCATTTGCTTCAATTGCTCATCATCAATTTGTTTGGACTTTTCCGCCGCCATACTCGCGCCCATTTTACCGCCAGCAGACAACGCACCCAACATACCTACCGACATTCCCATTATTGAGCCCCTTTAGATTTTTCAATCTCATTATGACCGGATTGAATGGCTTGTGATAATTGATCCGGGCTGATATTAAGATGTGCGTAAATTCGTTCACATAGTTTTTGTGTGGCATCCCCAATCATTTGATTGTCGAACGGTATTTTCAATTTACGTTCTGAAAAATCCATAGCGTTAGCCAATAATACAATACCGGCCATAACTAACACATCGAGCGGCATTTGCGGGTCCTCATCTTTACTAGGTCCTGACTGCGTGTATAACATCCACATTAAACCCTCGACACCTTTGACTATGTTCCCAACAGGGTCTTGTGCGTATTTTTCAGGATCACTTACCATCATCATTTGATCGTGAGTTTCTTTACTGAACATCACCTTTAATCCGGCAACGACTACTTGCCTAAAATACTTTTGGTTTTTCGGATCAACCTTAGCACGTATTTGTTCATCTATTTTAACCAGCGATTCATTAGTAAACATTATACAACCCCTGTTGGTTTCTTTTTCGGTGCCAGTATGTCGGCCACTTGTTTTGATACGTTGGCTTTACGAACGCTCTTTTCTTCTCTCGGCAATACGGATTCATCAACTTCAACGCCGGTACGCCGACCGCCTGGGGAATTGAGATCATTATAACGACGGTTGATTAACGACTGCTCGTCATCAGCTTTTTGTTGTGATATATCAAGTTCGCGCTGTTTATTTTCAACACCAGCCATACCGAGATCGTATGTTTTATCTGTTGCATATCTCTTTTCATCCAATGCTTGAGTCAACTGTTGATTCTGTAATTGTGCGTCTGCGCTACCAGACATCATAGCACCGCCCAACTGTGTAATACCCAAAAGTGTTTTCGGTTCGAGCAGTTGATCGAAAAATGATGCTGATTGTGTGACGGCTTGTGGTGCCGATTGCAATGCCGGTGTGGCTAATTGTGGAGTTACCGCAGTATTAGCGGCGAATTCTGACAACGGACCAGTCGCGCCGCCTATTGTTGAACCTCCTGTGGCGGCCAGACTAGGTGCAGCACCTACACTTGTAGCAAGCGCGCCAGTTCCTTGACTGGCAAAAGTTGGTGTAATTGCCGTACCAACTTGTTGACCTATGGTATCAACAGCACTACCGCCGAGCCCGCCTATCGCTGACGTTGGGCTAGATACGCTTGCAGCAGGCGCCGCCGAACTAGCCGCCGACGTTGCAGTTGTCGCGACCGCACCTGCTACGGCATTCACCGCGCCAACACCTAAGCCGACAACACCACCGGCTAATCCGACCATACCGCCGATTTTCATTAACTTGGTATTGCCGGTAACGGCACCCACAACGGTTAATCCAATACCGACATACGTCGACACCAACGCCACCGCGCTGATCGCACCGGCGGCAGTAGCTACCATACCGCCAGCAGTCGCACCCAACGCCACCGCCGCACCGGCACCGGCTGCCACCGCACCACTTATCGCACCACTTATTGCGGCACCAATGGCAGCGAACGGCATGTGCCTTTGGTTATCCCATCGATTCCCATAATCATGTGTGAAATGATATGGGATCTCCAATCTTACCGAGTCTCTTATGTTCATGATTTTTCCTTAACCGCTACAATTAGGCTAATACGGTCTATATCCGTTGGGTTTAACACACAATGTTCAGGTAAGTTGTTAAAGAAAAACACCTCTCCGACACCGCCCTCGTAGCGCTCACCGTTCGCATAAACAAATTCTTGACCGGGTACTGACTGTAATAAAATAAGTATTTTGGTACTGTAATATTCCGGGTGCCAGTGCCCGGCGTCCGAGTGCATTGCAATCGACTTGCCAGCGGGTACTTTTGTTATAAGTATTCCGCCAACTTCGCAATCAGGAATGTCATCAAGCAGGTCGTTAAAAATACGTTCGAAAGATGGCAATTTTGTAACGGCAGGATACCAAACGGATTCGTGCTCTTTTGCGAAATCTTGAGGTGCGTTTTCATTATAATTTTCGATGGCGTTATAGCGTAAAATTATATCGTGCCCATCACGGTGCGGTGAGTTGGGATTCTTTGTCCTAAAGTTGAACTCGTCCCATAATTCAGGATTGTCATGTATTTCATCGACTAAAGGTATAACGTCCAGCATGAAGTCGGCTTTAACCATGTTAGGCGCGGGGGATGGCAATACTAATATTTCATCAATGGAACTTTCGTCCGTGCAATCTGTCGCATGAATACACGCCCATATTGCATCACCGTCAAACGATGTTATTGCATGGGCAACACCGGCTTTAATTTCAATCACGACCGGACCATCATCAGCATTGTATGCTTGTTGGGTCTGTTCGGTTTCGACTACAACACTACCGCTGACCAACATACTCATGTGGTCGAATTTATGCTTATGGCTTTGTACCGTATATTCGTTTGGAATACGTACCAACTTGCAATAAACACCACTTGAAAAATGGTGACTTAATACTTCAGGTTCATGTGTTACTTGATTCATCGTTTGTCTATCCTCAATTAAAGAGCGAATAGTTTACCTCTTTTCAGCTTAAACAACAACGAAGCAACACCCATTTCAAACTTTCCAAACCAACTTCCATGATCCGAAGCGCCCATTTGATATGACATTTCACGCGCCCATGGTTCGGTTAAAACCCATAATAAATCGATATACAACCGGCTCCGCCAAGTTTCACCGTGCATGTTTGCGACAACTTTCCATGCCCAACTGTGATACCATGCGACAAACTCAGGATCGTTTATTCTGAGAATCTCTCCGTAACGCTGATCATGCGTGTAAGTGTATTCATCCATATATCCAAGCCCATAAAACGCCGTGCAAATAACCTTGCCTGATTTTGGTTTAGCATTCCCGTATAACGCGTTATAATTAAATTGTGCGGTTTGCTGTGAGCTTTGTGTATCGGCACGCGCTTCACCGGCCTTCTGCATTGCGTAAGTCAATTCAAATTGTCGCTTCTGTTCTGCAAGCTGATCTTTTTGAAATTGCAATTGATCCTCTTGCGCTTGTATCGCTTCATCACGCGCTTTATTGCCTATGACATAATCAGCAGATGGTTTCACACCTTTGTTGCTAGATCCGACGTGAATCGCACCGGGTTTACCGACCGATTGTTTAGGTACCGCCGACAACATACCTTTAGCATTAAATGTTCTTTGTTCCATGATCAACCTACTTTCAATAATGTACTAACATCAGGGATTTTACCAACATTGCTTATCATTTTAACCGACGCTTTAAAGTCACCCCATCCTTGGTTAATTAAGAAATCTTTAGTTTCTTGCTTCATATCGGGGTTGGTTTGTATGTTTAAAATATAAGTACCCATTCCTTTCGACAATTCACCAACGATACTTTGTTGATTTTCTGTTAAATTATAATCATGAGCTAACGTCGCAAGTCCTGTTTTGATATTACCGTCAACTATAGTTTGTGATGCTGTAAATTTTTCGGCTTCAGTTCGTTCGGAAGTACCCCATTGCTGATCCGATAGCTTCTCTTCTCTACGCACATTGGCGGCAAACTCATCACGATCAACCGTAAAATCGTTTGTCAACTTAGCCATATTAACATTATATCCGTTGAGAGTGGCGTCTCTTGCTATCTCGTTTGCAGCGTCAACGTCCTTTTGTGCCAACGTATAACCTTGATTTGTCGCGGCCATCGTCAGGCTATTCTTAAAATCCAAGGCGGTATTATCGACACTATAACCCTGTTGTATAGCGGCCAGTTCTTTAGTGTTTGTTTGATCCAATCCTTTGTTCTTCTCAGTGTAACCTTGTTGTGTGGCGTCCTGTTGGCGAGTAAACTGATTACCAGCACCGAATTGAGAAGCTTCATTCTTCGCACCGGCATTAAAGGCACGTGCTTGGTTAATGGTTTCCGTGTTCGTTTTGTTGAACGTATTCGCAGTATCGACGTTGTATCCGGCGGCGCGGCCATAGGCGGCAGCGTCGGGATTTGCTATTTCCAATGCCCTACCTATAACGGCATCCGTGGCAGCACCAATACCAGCGCTTGAATTTAACATACCTCTTGCGCCTGATTGCTCCATAGCCTGTCTACGTGCTAGTTGCATCAATGGGGAATCTTTGCTGATAATATCGGCGGCTTGTCCTTGTACCGTTTCCTTTTCTCCAACGTTCCATATTTTTTGTTCCCCTAATAATTTAGGATCGACCGTAGCGGCATTGTAGGTACCCACGGCATTAGCGGCTTTGGCTTTGGCGGCCGATTGCTGTTGCTGCGCTTTCATTATATCGGCACCGGCAGGTTTTGAAGCTGCGCCTAGCGCACCCTTACCAGCCTTCATTATATCGGCACCCGCCGGTTTCGAAGCAGCGTCGAGCAATGCCCCAGCATTGTTAGGATTCTGTACGGGTTTGATACCGGAAGTTAACGCACGGGTTTGCTGTTGTTTAGCGACTTGCTGTGCTTGCTGTTGTTTAGCGACTTCCTGTGCTTGCTGTGCTTGCTGTGCTTGCTGTTGCTGTGCCCCAGCATTGTTAGGGTTCTGTACAGGCTTGATGCCAGAAACTAACGCACTGGTTTGCTGTTGCAATGCCCCAGCATTGTTAGGATTCTGTACGGGTTTGATACCGGCCTTCATTATATCCATACCTGCCGGTTTCGATGCAGCGTCGAGCAATGCTCCGGCATTGTTAGGATTCTGTACGGGTTTGATACCAGATTTATTACTGTACCAATTGGTTAGAGTAGCGGAAGCCATTATCGTTTCTGCCTTAAGGTCGATGTTTCTAAAAATGCGCCAGTGAAATTCATTTTACCATAACCTGCATAAACTGACGACGAACCGATAAATATTGATATGCTATCGCCAACGCCGCTTAATTTTACATTGAGTGGTATGCTTTTACGGTATGGGGTATTTGCGGTTCCGTAATCCATATCATACTGCGAATAAACGTCGCTGAATTGAATATCGTTGTCCGGTTGTTCTGTTGAATAAACATAACCGGCGTCCATTGTATAACCTATTCTAAACGCGCTCACTTGATCCGCAGTAACATCTACTGTTAAGTTTCTATAGCGCTTTAATACTCTATGTGATCCAGAATCAACAAATGGAAATTGCATCCCCCATGCTATATCCGCACCATCTAAAGTATCCCCAGCATCTAATTGATATACAAAACCATCATCAGAACCGGCGAACATTAATTCATCACCACCCCCGTATGTTTCACTTGACCATGCACAATAGAAATCATGACCTGACGGGATTCTAACAGGAAAAAAACTGATTCCATTTTTAGCTAAGGTAACATGAAGTATGGCGCCGCTAAAATACAATCTATATTGTTGTTTTGTCCTACATACAATAGAACATCGTAACGATGTTCTATAACCATCCAACCAAGATGTTATTTGATTACTTATGCTGGCACTGGCAAAGTTTCCGAACTCTTGTGCATTTTGTAGTGTCGTTATCCCAACATCATCGACGACGTAAGTAGTCCCTATCTTTTGAGCACTATAAGGAATTGCGCCAGATTCTTCGGCAAATGTGACAAGGTTCCAGTCGGACACCGACGTACCGTAAAGTACATAAGTTCGATTGCGACAATACACCGCCAATGCCGCCGTTGTGTCCGCTCCAGGTTGTGACATAAGCGCCGTGATATTATCACCGACTGCTATTTCGCCTCCACCGTCATTAACCCATAAATAAGGATTACCAATCGCACTATAAATTAACGACCCACGATACGTAAGAAACAATCGATCCTTATGGTAAACATTAAACTCCGGTAAAACACCGCCACCCAAACCTAAGTTCATATTCACAAGATACGTACCATCCCATTCGAATGTGGCGTTATTCGGGTTTGACGCGTAAACTTTTTCTGAACCGGCAGAACCACCAAAATTAGATATTGCAAAATCGTATTTGCCGCCTTTGTTGGGTATAGTTTGTAGTGATCCGGCACCTCCCGCACCAACAACCGATAGTGTTAAAGCACCTGCCCCGGTTGTGGTGGCAGCACCGGCGGCGAAACCGGGACCGACAGGTACATCGATAAATATAGTACCTGCATTAACGCCGGATGCTAATGTACCTGTATGAACAACGACTTTTAATATATTGGCAGTAGTCCCACCCTGTGTTATAACGTCACCTACCTCAACCGAACTATTGGCATTGCTAAAACCAAGCCGCCTACCCATCAAACCGGCCATAGATGACCAACCCGATGCCGTAGCTTTATACATGATAATGCCTGTCGCGGGTGTCAGTGCGTCACGGAAAGCGTAAACAACACCTTTGTAATAAACAACACCGCGTACTTCATTCTCACCCGGTACAGCTTGTATCGTATTGCGTTTGTCCTCATACGCCAAATGCCTGTAATATTCGGCAATATTAACGTCTGTTTCAAGATATTCCGGACCTACTACACTAGCCGCGCCGACTGTGGTCGTCTCAGTAACGAATATGCCTGTTATGTTGTAAATTATGAACTTGCCTGTAAGTATTTCAGCCACTATAGCTGTGGCGCCGGATGTAGCGCCGATGATCGTGTCACCTCTGAAAACAGTACCAGACGTTGTGAAATTTAAAACTGCGTAGTGCGCGGTGCGCGGCGAGGGATGACCGTCGTATCGTTCGTAACCGTCGATAACAGAATAACCACCTAGTGTGACATCCTGTTCTACATTAATAGAAGTCATCAAACTACCGGGCGGCAGTAATTGCGGCGGTGTGGATGTATCATACCCGCCTTCGAATTTTATATACTGTGTATTTTTTCTACCTGAGGGCAGATTAATCTTTGCCATATTTAGCCATGCGATTTTCGCGGGTATTTTGTTGCTTGCAAGCTGTAGCGTCCTCTTCCATCAAAAATCTAACTACGCGCATTGATATGGAAATCGGTGAATCTACAAAACCCAACTGATAGGTACTGACACAAATATTCATAACACACGCGGCCAATACGCCGCGTGTGAATGTATCAAATACCTTATATCCGGTTGGTGCGGATAGAGCCATTATTCAGTACACAAATAATTCGCGGTATAAGTTTGCAGTCTCCAAGGATCGCAAACACCCCATCGCCAATAACCACCTGTTTTTACCTTTGCATCTTCAATATCCTGATAGTCATTGTTATCGAGTGCTCCCCAAGGATAAGGATTATTGGCAATACGCCAAACGCCCATATTTAAGTATGGTGAAAATGGCGGTTTGTATGGCTGATATTCTGCAATTATTTTAGTCCTCGTACGGTTATACATGACTGTGCGAGGGCAGCAATACGGGGAATGTTGTTGACATAATGACCATGTATCAGCATCATAATAAGTGTCACATCGCCCTGCCGCATAAATTGAGGCAGCGTCCACTATATTACTAAATAAAAATGCTTCTATGAATAATACGATAAGTACTAATTTTTTCATTTAAAAATTCCTAACAAAGTGCAGACGATAAACCAATGTCCATCATCCAGTTGCGTTCAATTTTAGAAATCAAACGGTTATATTCCTTTTGGGAATTTGTGTATAAGGTAGGTTCTTCATGATATGCGGCATATCTCATAAGCGCATTGTAAACAATTGCCATGTGAAACCTATCAAACGCCGGTGTTAAACTATCATCACCTATTACCAATGGCGTACCTTTTTTAAAATACTCACCCGATATGCGCAAATTATTCGAATCTGGTTTAGGCCATAAGACAATCGATTGATCCGGTTTGATACTAAACTCACTAGGCTTACTTGTAGTGTTACGGCTTGGTCCTAATAAACGAACGTCTCTAAATTCTTCCCACTCACGATAGATCAAGTATTGTTCGTCGTTCAGGCCGATTGTATTGTCATAGACTCTGAAGGTGTCAGTTTTCCATTTACCATACGTAGTGACCCCACTTGACGCATAACTGGCTGTTCCAGCCACACAATTAATCGTGAAGTCAGTACGTAAAAAATCCCAATCCTCGCGCTTGTCGTAAATATCTTCCATTGCGCGAGTAACCCAATTGCAGATTCTTCGAATATCGCCAGTCGTACCGCTAGTACTTGCCAGTGTTACCGTAGCAATACCGGATTCATCGATCGCAGCTTGACACAACTGAAGATAATTCATCTTTTAACCTTCTTGTAAAAGTTTCTCAAGCCATTCGCGGCCTCTTGGATTAGAGTCACGTAATACACGGAACGGATATTTTAAACCAGGGGTCTTGATGACTCGTGTCGAACGATTACCGTTCATATCGGCAAACTCATGCGTGCTGATTGTTTCCGGTCTTGCCCTACATAAACCTTCGACAAACTTACGTTTAACAACGACAGGCACGCCGCGGATAAAATACTGATTAACGCCATTGACACCGAACTGTATCAATTGCTCGGCCAATGGATTGTCGCTCTCTGATATAACGACTTCAACCTCTTCCTCATAGAAGGCTTCAGTTGCAGCCATATCGTTAATGCTTTTAGAACCGTCCATAACTTCGAACTGATCCAGAAAATCGTCATGTGCAACGCTACCTGTCGCAGGCATGTCATGTGTTTTTGTTTTAGCGCTATATGCCGCGCTGTCGATCGGTCTTTGAGCCATTATGAATCCTCATTTTTAATTAATAATACCCGACCGGATTGTCCGGTCGGGTATATGGGTGCTGCTTAAAGCTTATACACCAGGGACACTGGTTACTGTAGCTAATGGTCTGCGTGGCAATGCGGCAATGTCTTTAATGTTACTTGCGACAATGCTTGTAGCGTTCCAGTTTGTCGAACCGAACGTAAACGTTGCGGTAGATGACGCTGCCGGATTAACGACAACTGCATAAGCAATTGGCACCATTGAATCATCGGTGATGTTTGGAAAATTCAAAACATCACTACCACCAGTTATTGCACTGTTCACGTCCAGGTTTACGGTATTACCCAACACAGAAACTAATGTCTCAGTACCGGCTATGTTCTTAATACACATCACCATGATAACGGCCTGCCCTGTCGTTGCTGTCGCAACTAAGGTTCTTGATGTTGAATCAGCCACACCAGCAGCGGTGTACTTTGCAAACGCTTTAGCACCTGCCGATAATGTAGCTTTAACACCATGGCGTGAAATAGTACCGATACCGCCGGTTGCCACCGCTGTTAAAGTTTGAGTCGTAGCGCCCGCTGTTAAGCTGACGGTTTGTAGACCTAGAAAATTTAAGTTCAGGCCGGGTAATTGTCTGACTGCATCCATTTTAATAGCTCCTATTAGATGTTAGTAACAAGTGCTTCGAATACGCCAATCCAACCAGGATTTAGGATTTCAGAAGCAAACCAGAATTTCGCGCCGATATAACCACGTTGACCGCCCGGATCGTTTTTGTCCTTTTGGTTTGGTGGTAAATAAATCGGATCGATAGCCGCGGAACCCCGCAGTTTAACCGCACCAACCGCGTCGGCGGCCAGAAAGATAAACGGATACACATCAGATGCACCCGGTGTACCAGGAGTACCGCCAGCGCCAGCACCGGGATATGATTGCAATTCAGGTGACAGAATGAAACGCACGTTGTTCCAAGTACCGAGTTCATAGTCGTTGATAGGTTGACGTGAACCGTATGCTGCAACGAGCACGAAACCTGACAAGTTGTTACGAATATCGAACTCGGCATCAGTATGGCAATAGCAGATATACGAGGCTTCGACTGGTTTTGTACCAATGTTTTGACTTGGTGACAAAATGCGGGTAATCGCTTTGCCATGGTTTGCTTTCAGTGATTTGATCACCTTGGCAACATGACGTTCTTGTAATGTGCCTGCAACTAATACGCGTGAAGCTACGGTTGTAGCTGACACACCTGTACCTGCTCCGGCGTAGAACTTATTAGTGGCGGCCTTCATCTTGCCGTAAACTTGCAGTTCCCGAACCAATGACATGCGCTCACCGACCTGCTGCTTCATCGCCTCGGCAACATCATCTTCATACAGATCGTAGTCTTTGTCGGTTAAGCTGTACAAAGCCATAAATTGCTGCAACTGGACCGTTACGTCACGTGGCGCGATAGTATCGGCGGCAGGTGTGACACCTTCAGTTGTGATATGATTCGCAACATAAACGGCGGTCGGGTCGGTCGCGGCCAATCCAGTAGCGGTCGTGTTGAAAAAGCTGTTAGGGCTTGTGCTTGTACCACCGAAAGGTACCCAAGATCTGAAGATGATGGTATCTGATTTGTTCTTTGGCATGTCTTTGTTACTGCATGCTGAAACAAGCACCTCCGTAGACATCGCATGTGCGATTATTTCTCCCGCCATTTTACCAATCCGCGCAGCGGATGAGTCGTAAGTTTGAATGCCCATGATTGGACTCCTATTGGTTAATTGAAAATTGATTACATTTCAAGTAGCCCGTAGGTTACTGCTTACTGATTGCGTCGGTTCGGCGCTAGATTTTATTCATTTTGCAAGTACGTCATATAGGCGTACTTACGGATAGCTTAAGTATAACACCATATTGGTAATATTTACAAAAAAATATTTTACACGT
>Ga0265297_10001709_pt1 | contig 49200 bp, 37 predicted proteins | sample Munlanlwell13791_FD_192502 | JGI IMG/M metagenome (GOLD analysis project Ga0265297, IMG submission 192502) | Leachate microbial communities from a municipal landfill in Southern Ontario, Canada - Leachate well 137-91 | ecosystem: Engineered > Solid waste > Landfill > Unclassified | place...
GTTCCGTTGTTATCCGGACTTGCTTGTATCGCAGTTTCCGACGGCTGAACGCTGGCGATCTGCCGTTTTTCCTGCGAAGCATTAAACACCCAAAAACCAAGGCCGGCTACTCCCGCCGAGAGAAACAATAGAATTATTTTTTTACCAATAGATGTTAGCATGCCAATGTTGCCCCGATACAAACCTTCGGATAATTGATGCCGTTTTTCTCCATTGAAATTTACCCCAGATGCCGATGGTCGTTGAAGGCTTCGATGGACCATCCCGAACTTTTTTTCTTGCAATAGGTCAAGCCGGTATTGCGCAGCTGGAATTTATCGGCAAACGAATGAAAAATATCAGGACTGACCAGATCGCCGAGCGCCATCGTCAAAACCAGCATTTTGATCAAATAACTGTGGGATACGACCAAAATATTTTCTTGCGGCAGTCCTTCCAAATATTCCAGCGCCTTCCTTCCTCGCTCTTTATACTCCAAAAAATTTTCCTCATCGGAATAATGCCAAAAAGGATCATCATTGTGCGATCGGCATTCCTTGATAATCTCTACTGCCAGCGGATCATCTCCTCTCTTGCCTACCATCACCGAAGGCCTCCGATTCTCCTTCAAAAGATCGGAGTATATTATTTCTTTACCGATGGCTTCTTTGATGATCCCGGCGGTTTGGACAGCCCTTTTCATCGGGCTGGCGCAGATCATATCGATCGAAAGTGATCTTGCCCTCTCTGCGGCCATGCGAGCTTGCTCCAAGCCAATATCCGAAAGAGGCTCATACTCATCCTGATATGTCCATATTTCGTTGCGCTTAGTTTGTCCGTGCCGTACAAAATATATATTCATGATGTTTTCCTATGGTATTTATTCTAGGTTTTTCCGCTCACCCGAGCAATATCTCGATTTGATGATCAATTCCGTCGTCAACAAAAGATATCTGCGATGGGTCGCATTTAATATTATCGCGGAGCGCGGATAAAACTTTCAAATAAGTCCCCTTGGGATTATTTATTGCAATATGATAAGAGGATTTGCCGCATGGCAAAGTTATTGCCGCATCCCTCATGCTTTTCGGCATGCGAGGCGAGACGGACAATATCGAGCCCTTTCTTTGTATTCCTAAAATATGTTCTAAAACCGTCGTATACATCAAACCGGCCGACCCCGAATACCATGACCAGCCTCCCCTGCCCGCATGCTCTTCTCCGTAAATATCAGACGCGACCGCGTACGGCTCAATGCGATATTCAAAAGCTTTTTTCTCTGTGCGCGAACGCTCGATAGGATTGATGAGCTTGAGTATTTTCTCCGCAATATCGGTCTCGCCGATGCGGGAATATGATTGCACCGCCCAAAGGGCCGCGTGATTGTATTGGGACCCGTTCTCTCTGATCCCTGCCGGATAATCCCGTATATATCCCGGATCGACAGAACCTTTTTTGAGCGCCGGATCGATAAGGGAAAAATACTTTTCTTTAAAAAGCATTTTGGACATTGATCTGTGCGCTATTCTTATTTTCTCCTCATCTCCCTGGCCGGAAAGGGCCGCCCATGACTGGGCCACAGAATCTATTTTAAATTCTTTAAGCGACCTCGAACCAAGAGCTGTTCCATTGTCGAAAAATGCTCTTCGATACCATTGTTTATCCCAAGCCCATTTCTCGATCGCCTGTTTGACGGCTGTGCGGACATCGGCAAATCTGTTCATCCGCTCGGTTTGTCCTCGCTCTTTAAGCTGCGGCAAAGCTATATCGATAAGCCTCAACAAAAACCACGCCACCCAGACGCTTTCGCCCTTGCCCTGATATCCCACCCGGCTTAAACCGTCATTCCAATCGCTAAGGCCCATAAGAGGCAAACCATGAATTCCAAATACAAAATTCTTTTCTATTGCGCGCATAGCATGTTCAAATATTGAAGCTTTCTCGGAAGAAATTTCGGGAATTCCCGTCCATTCTTTTTTATCTGCAAAGGACAAAGCCGGCCCTTCAAGGAATGGAACCTCTTCCTCAAAGATAGAACTATCTCCTGTTGTTTTAACGTATTCAAAAAGCGTATACGCCAGCCACAACTGGTGATCGGAAAGAACGGTGCGGATACCGAACATATTATGGTCGTGCCACCAGTTAAGAGCATCCCCTTCTTTGAACTGATGCGAAGCGGCCTTAAGGATAAACTCCCGAACGAATGAAGGGTCGGACCAGACAAGAGCGCAGACGTCTTGCAATTGGTCTCTAAATCCATAAGCTCCCGACGGCTGGTAAAAACCTGTTTTCGCATAGATCCTCGATGAAAGCGTTTGGTAAAGCAGCCATCCGTTCATAAGAAGATCAATGGACGGATCGCCGGTCCGGACGGATACTTTGCCTAATTTTTGTTTCCAAATATCTTTTACCTCGGCGAGGACTTTATCATATCCATCTCTGTTTTTCCAAAATAAAACTTTTTCTCTCGCCTGCTCGAAAGAAGGAGCATCTCCGATGAAAATAGGTATCTCGATCTCTTTTCCGGCAGGAATATCTACTTTCAAAGACAAGGCAACGCAATTTTCCAGACCGCATGCCACAGAGTTCGACAATGACGCTTTTTTAAGGGCTTGGGGGGATTCGTACGAACCGAACCGTCCGATAAATTCCCGCTTATCGTTGGTCCACCCGATTTCTCCCATGGTTTGGCCGAAAGCCGCGAAAGCCGTTCTGCCGGGCAGTTGATTTCTGAATTCATTGCCAAAAAACATAGTTTGCCCGGCCGCGTCGTAATCAAAGAAAATGCGGTCGCGGGAATGGTCTCTCAATATGCCCATGGACGGCTCAAGATAATAATAGACTGTAACGCGGCGGTCTTTTCCGCTTTTATTTTTAAGCGACAACAGGCTGACTTTCACGGTATCGCCGCAAGGAACGAATGCGGTCAATTTTTGTTCGATGTCCGAATATGAATTCTCGTATGAAGCATACCCGAATCCGTATCGGATCAAAAACGGTTCTTTGGTTTTTACGGGAAGCGGCGTCGGATTCCATATCTCGCCGGTATCGTCATCGCGCATATAGATGATCTCTCCGCTCTGATAGCGAAGGGCTTCGTTGGTCCAGGAAGTTATTCGATTGTCATGGCTGTCTTTTGACCATGTATACGAAGATCCAGAATCTGAAACTACCGTTCCGAAATCTTCAAAAGCAATAATGTGGCTCCATGGCTGCGGAGGCATCCGATCGGATGAAACGGTCATCGCGTATTCGCCGCAAACATCGTCAAATCCTCCCCATGAATTATTGAACGAAAGACGCGGAGCAGCGATGCCCGGATATTTTCGTTCGCATGTTTTCAGCAAAGGAACGAACTTTTTCACTTTTGTGCTTTTTATAAATTTGTATTTTCTTTCCACTGTTTCGGAAAGCGTTCCTTTTTTGCTGTCCATGACAAACCGGGCGATAGTGATGATCGCTTCCCTGTCTTCGGAAGAGATCAGATCGGATTTCGCCTGATAGATGGAAGTGCCCTCTTTTCTTGAAATATTATCTTTCGCCTGGCGGATCATAAGATCAACTTCATCGTCCAGCACCTTAAGATAACTTCCCGGCTGGTCGTTCAAAACAACTATGTCTATCTCTATGCCTTTCGATTTCCAATATTCATAGCACTGTATCGCCTGTTTCAACACCTGCATATCTTCAACGCTATGAACAAAGAAAAGAGCGACCGGATAATTTCCCGATACCCCTATCTTCCAAAGATAATGTATAAGAGTTTCCTCCGATCTTCCATGCAAAAATTCCCTCATTGATCCGGTAAGAACCTGGGAGGCGATATCCTGAAAAATAACGCTTTGTTCCTGGGAAATTCCCAGCGATCTGGTAGACAAGGCGCTTGCCGAAACAGCGGAAGACGCGATCGCACGGACAAGATTATATTTTTTATATTTCTTTATAAGGCGCCGGATCTCTCCATAAGATTCCCCGGCAATTTGTATCCATGCCGCCGAAGCGCTCTCTCCGGGAAGGATCTCAAGTCCGGAAACGATGCGGGATGCGGGATCAATAGGCGCGGAATATCTTTCGTTCTTTTGCCGCGGCAAAGGCGAAGGGAAAGAAGGACTTTGAGAAAAACGGTCAAGAGCGTCTTCCCTTGAAGCCGTAAGGACAGAGGACTTTTTCAAAAAATTTTCCGATACGAGCATATGGGCGCAATAAATATTTTTTGTCCTGTCCCAGGGATGCGGACGATGGAAAATTATCGCGTTATCTTTGGCGATCGTTTCCGCTTTGACAAGGAGATGGTGATAATGGGGATGATGGAAAATTTGATCCGGAAAAGAGAGGGACGCCTCGGCATACGCCATCAGGTCCAAGTCAAGCGCTGACGTTCCATTGTTGCGTATGGATATCTCCCTCACTTCGACCGGCAAGCGCGGATCGACGGAAACAGATAAGACGCTGTCAAAAATATCGCTGAAAGATAAAAACTCGGCTTTATTCTCGTAAAAAATAACTTTCTGCCTATGGCTGTATTGCATGCCTCTCGGCGAAATGGCGTATGTATTTTTTGTTTTTCTGTCCCTAAGAAAGAAAGATGCTCCCTCTGTTTCGGACTCTTCATCAAGGCTGGGCCGGGTAAGGGCGATTCCTTCATATAAGCTTGTGCTCGCGCCTCCGCTTGTAAGGCGAATCGAATATGAACCGTTCGAAATGAAAGCATGGCGGGGCAATGCAGTTCGCATCGGTATAAAACGCTTGCTTTCAAGACCGGTATCGCGAAAGCGGGATATTTTATTCTGCTGGAAAGACACTGAAACGGGAACTAAAAGCTTCTCCGCGATTGGAGCGTCTGGCATTTTCTCTTCAAGCAGGGTATCAAGGGACTGAACCATTGGATTGGAATGGAAAAGCTTTTGAATGCGGCCGTCTTCAAGCGTATTGGCAAGGCTGGCAAGCGTAAAACCTTGATGGTGGGCGTAATATACTTTTGCCGGCCTGGCCTTTTCGTTCTTCTTGCCGTTGCCGAGATAATCAAGAGAATCGTAAAAACCGTATCTTCCCTCGCAGCCTATGCGCGAAAATTCTTTCAGATTACGGACCGCTTCATCCGGAAAGAACGGCATAGAAAGGGCTGTTGCATAGGGAGCAACGACAAGAAAATCTATTAAATTGCGCTTAAGGCCGATCTTCGGACTGCCGAATATTTGGTATTGATATTGCCTGTTCTCGTCAAATTGGTAATATGCCGACTCGCCCATTCCCCAGAGGGTATTGCGCTGCCGAGCCTCTTGCATATGGATCTTGATCGCCGACCGGGCCGTATTGCCAAGCAAACTTTCGGGATGGACGGAGAAAAAAATAAGGGAAGTAAGGTACTCGAACAAAGACCCTCCCCACGAGACAAGGGAGATCAAATTGCCGGAACGCGCAAGTTTTCTGCTAAGATAAAACCAATGTTTCTGGGAAGCATCCCCTTTAAGTATCGCCATAAAACTCACCGAATTGGCTTCCGACGCGATAAAATTGTAGCAAGCACTGTCAATTTTATCGAGAGCAATATTGTATCCGATATGGAACAGCTCTTTTTCCTTGTTGTAAAAAAATGCGAAATCAGCCTCGTTGATATAACGGTTGGAAGATTCTCCCGCTTCGCGGAACGAAGAAATTATCTTGCCGGCCGCTTCCGCTCCCAAGTCGACGTCTTCAAGAAGTTTTTTATGCCATCCGATTAAAAATTCTTTTGCTTCATCCCTTAAGGAAGACTTGGAAATATTTTTCTCGAATTCAAATTTCCTGACCGACAAAGGTCTCACGGCAGCGATCTCCTTGAGGCTTCCTATGGAAAAAACGCAACTCTCCACTTTCTTCACAATATCAACGGCGGCATCGTCCTGGGAAGCGTACAAGCCAACCGAAGAATCCCTGTGTTTTATATACGGAACCAGGGTTTGAATGGACATCATATGATCTTCAGCCATCTCAATGGCTTTTTCGATCGAAAACAACAATTGATCGGGAACCGGCTGGGAATCGCCGGCTGAAAGTCCCTGGACTTTTTTAAGGATGCCGGAAAGTCCCTCATGGAAAAATGAGAGTTTTTTGAAATGGCCATACAGGGAAACATTGCCGCCAAGAGGCGTTTCGGCCGCGGCAACAATATGGCGGGAAGACCGGATTATCTCCCGGATCTTTTTTTTCAAAGATCTCGGCGCTGTCCGCTTAAAAGCATGCGCATCTTCTACGAATGCCGAAATTGCATCGATCAATCCTTTAAACTCCGCCTCATCAGCTATTATCCGCTCCGGCATTCCGGCATATGCCTGTTGGGCGGCCACAAGGCAAAGAAGAAAATTGGCGCTGTCAACGCTTGATACGTATTGCGGATTAAGCGGCTCAAGGCTCTCTATATCGTACCAATTGATCAAGTGGCCGCGATACCGGTAAAGCCGCGAAAGGCTTGAAAATAATTTTTCCGTCCGGTCCGCATAACGCAGAGGAGAAATGTATCCAAGATCTAAAGCCGAAACAAGGGATATGACGTGCATTCCGATGTTCGTGGGAGATGTCGCCATTCTTGATCTTTCCGGAAGTTTCGGATATTCCTGCACGTGGTCCGGGACCAGCCAATGCGTTCCTTCTTTCGCGTTTTCTAAAAAATAAAGAGCGTTCCTGTACGCGACAGTTCGAACGAACGGAAGATTTTTTTCTCTCAGCCTTTCCCTTACGCCGATCGGCCTGCTTATGAAAAAAGCGACGGCCGGCGCCAGACACCAGATAATAAGCCATGCCCGAAGCCAAGGATCGATAAGTCCGCGAGCGGTAAAGAAGGCCAGAAAAAACAGGGAAATCGCAACACTCTCTTTCATGACAAAATAATATTCCCCAAGATCGCCCTTTAATCCGGTCCCGACGTCATAAAAATTCTTCCACTGGAGAAGGTTCTTTCTGGTGAGATAAAGGCGAATAAGAGTAGTAATGATTGCGCGCGCCGATATGAAAGCTTGCTGAAGCAGGAAAAAAACTTTAAGGACAACATGCGTAAAGATCAAAAACAGGCTTTTGATCACTTTTGGCAAACGCTGATGAGACGGGATCGAATACAAAAATATGAGGCTGATGAGAAACGGAAAAATATGAGGCGAAGCGAGGACGATCAAAACAAGCGCGCTGATCTTGACGGCATCCGGATCGGCTGCGAATCCTAAAACAAGGGCAAGAACGCATATTACGGGAACCAAGCTCCTCCGCAAATTATCAATGATCTTGAATCTATCGATAGCAGCAAAAGATTCTCTAGGAACGCCGTGTTTAGCTTGTCCGAACCGGCTGGAAAGCCAGCCTATGATCTGCCAATCGCCCCTTATCCACCGTTCAAGCCTGACAATGAATTCATGGTAAAAATTCGGAAATCCGTCAAAAAGGATTATATCGCTGGCGAAACCCGTGCGCGCGTAAATACCCTCCAGCAGATCATGGCTTAATACCGCGTTATCGGGAATCTTTCCCGACATGGAACGTTCTATCGCGTCGATATCATAAATGCCTTTGCCGAAAAAAAGCGCTTTGCCGAAGAGATCCTGATAAAAATTGGAGACCGATATCGAATAAGAATCTATCCCCGATCCGGACGAATAAAGGCGCGAAAAGATCGATCTGAAGGCCGTATCGATATGGACCGAAATGCGCGGCTGTATTATGCCGTATCCGCGCACGATCCGGTTTGAGCTGTCTATCACAGGAGCATTGAGCGGATGCATTATGGTACCTATGAGTTTGCGCGCCGTATCATGGGGCAGTTCGGTATCCTCGTCAACGGTGATAACATACCGTATGCGTCCGAGGGAAAGGACGTCTTCTCCGTTCATAAAAGAAGTATCTTTTTTACCCCTTAAGAGTTCATTGAACTCCCTAAGCTTTCCCCTTTTCCTTTCCCATCCCATGAAGATTCCTTCTTTCTCGTTCCAGATGCGTTTGCGCGCAAGCCCGAAAAACCTTTTTCCGTAAAGGGAATTAAGACGGCCGATCTCCGCGCTCATCCGATCCAAAAGCGCGGCATCCGTTTCAAGAACCTCTTCGGACGCGTCTTTAAAGTCGAAAAGCAAGGCGAAAAAAATATTTTTCTCCTTGTTCCCAAGGAACTTCACTTCTAATTTTTGCGCAAGCTCCAGGATCGACTGCTCCGAACGGAGTATCGAAGGTACGGCTACAAAAGTGCGATATTCTTTCCCGGCATCTCCTTCTATTTTAATGCGGGGCAAACTTCTAACGGGTAAAAATTGGGAGAACAAAGCATTCGCCGCATGGATCCCCATCTCGAAAGAGAACATCAATTCGATCAAAAGCCAGGATGCGAAGGCGATAATCCCAGAATTCGGGATGCCGATTATCAAAAGAATAAGGGAGAAAAAAATGAAAGAAAAAAAACCGATGCTTCCAAAATATGCCGCCTGGGAATGGCTGATTATCAACTTGTAAAAATTCTCCAATTTAGCCGGAACATAGCGCATTTCCTTTTCAAGCATGCCTATGCCTGACTGGTCCATAAGGTAATATCCGATGTGCCTCCTTGCCGCCATATCCTTCAAAAGATCTTTCGGGCGGGCTTTCAGGGCAAGATTAAGCGCGGCTCGCGCGACCTCCGCTTCGTGGACGGAAACGCGCTCCGCGATGCGCACGATAGTGTTCCTGTAGAGATTCTTGCTTTCCCTCTCAAGCGACGAGAACACCCCATCGGGATCATCCGCCAAGATGGCGTCGACAACATTGATCTTTTCAGCTATGGAATCCCATCTCGCTTGGCTAAGCCAATGAAGCGATTCAATGGCATTCGCGGAAGCGGCCAGGCGCTTGCCACGGATCCTTTTTTCAATGCTTGAAATTTTATTCGCTCCTATCCCCTGTTTTTCCAAATTGAGATGTATCCATCTGATCACAAGACGCATCGCCGCGCCCTCTTTTGAAAGGCGGCCAAGAAGATGTATAGCGAGGTCGAAAGGTATGAATTTATAGCGCGAGGCAAGAAAAGATATGGCGCGAGAAGGGTCTCCGCTAGCCGATGCTATGTTTTTCTTTATTATCGTATGTATCCTGTCGGCCTCATCAAAATCCTGTATTTTCTTGAACGCTTCGTCTATGAGAGACCCAAAATTTTCAACAAGGAGAAGGCGAAGGACCGCGGGAACCAAATATATCTCCTGGATCGTCAATGGGCTCTCTTCCTGATATTCCGCGAGAAAAGCAAGCAAAACATCCCGGTCGGCCTCATTTTCCGTCACGGCGAGAAATTCCTCGAAAAGAGAGTAAAGGCGGATCGTTTTCACTCCGCGCAACGATACGAGAGGAAGCCTTTTAATATCTTTCTCCTTAAACGAATTCACTATCTCGGAAATGGTCGATTCTACAATGAAAAAATTTTCAAAAATGAACTCTATCTCCTGGTTTATGAAATGGCGCTTTGATACGAGCTTCGTAAGCGTCGCGTATTTTTGCAACACGGCCTTCGCCTTCTTTTTATACAGGACGGAAAGGGAAACCGCCGCCGCCTTATCGGTAAGAAGCGTCGTGGATTTGCCAAGATCGCGGGCTTTTTTCAAGACGGCCTCGCTCCACCGGCTATTCTTTTTGGTCTCATTCACCATACAATTAAATTATACACGATAAAACCCATATCAAGGAATATCCTATTTCCCCGCCCCGATCAGCGATCAAAAAACCGCCCTATCGGCCAAAGGCGGTTTCTAAATATCAAGGCTCCATTCCTCCTATCGTTAAATACTCATTAAAACCCTGACCAAGCGTATTTCGTCATAAGAATATTTCCTTTCGAAATGTTCGAATACCGGCTTCAACTGGTCGTCGCCAAGATCTTCGAAAGCAGCTTTGATCGTTTCATACTTTTTTTTGGGAGATCTTAAATACTCCAGATCAAGCTTTTCTCCAGCCTCGATCATCTTCTCTATATGGTTGATTATAGTGGCAACCTGCAAGTTCTGGCTCTCGGCGATCCGGCCTATTGGTATTTTTTTAGCAATCTGCTCTCTGGTCCTTACATAAAATACCGGTCCCTCCTTTTTTATCTTCGCCGCCGGTTTTTCCTGCTTCTTGTTCGGATTGTTCTTGGGGGAAATATTATTTTCCTCGACAAAATCATTGATAGCGCTCAAAAATATCTCTCCGAACTGTTCGAGCTTCTTCGCGCCAACGCCGCTGATCAGCGAAAATTCTTTTTCGTTTTGAGGAAAATAATAGGCCATTTCCTGGAGCGAGGTGTTTCCAAAAATAACAAAAGGCGGGACTTCAGCGTCATCGGCAAGATCCTTGCGCAAAGACCTTAATCTTTCGAACAACTCCACGTTGTAATCAAGCCTGCCTGCCGCGAGGCATGGCCTGCCTGCCGCCACCGGCTTGCCCGATTTTAACTTGATATTTTCCGCTTCCTGCCCGGCCCTGAACCCGGACGCGTCCGCTTTCTCTTTTCCCACCACGCAAATATCGCAGCTGCGGCAATTATCGCCCTTCAGATCCTCTCCGAAATAATCAAGTAAATATTTCTTCCGGCAGGTTCTCAACTCGGCAAAATAAACCACCTGTTCCAGCTTCTCCTGAACGCGCCCCCTCAACTCCTCGTCCTCTATTTGTCTTATAAAAAATTCGTGCTTCATCGTATCGCCGTACGTATAAAACATAATGCACTCGCTCGGCAATCCGTCGCGTCCGGCGCGGCCGATCTCCTGATAATAGCCTTCCAAGGTTTTGGGATAGGTATAATGCACCACCAGCCGCACGTCCGGCTTATCGATGCCCATGCCAAAGGCGATCGTAGCCACGATGATATTGACCTCGTCTTTGATAAAAAGGTCCTGCACCGCGCTTCTTTCCTTTGCGTTCATTCCGGCGTGATAAGCGCGGGCGTTAAACCTATTTGATCTTAGATCCGCGGCGATCGTTTCGGTTTCCTTTCGGGAAAAACAATAAATGATCACCGATTCTTTCTTATATCTCTGCAACAAGGTAAGAAGTTTCGGGAAAGCCTGCTTCTTTTCCAAAACGCCGATATGCAAATTCTCGCGGTTAAAACTGGATATGAAAACGCGGGCTTTTTGCAGCTGCAATTGGTTGACGATATCTTCCCGCACTTTCGCGGTGGCTGTGGCCGTCAACGCTATCAAAGGAATTGCAGGAAAAATATCTTTCAGCAAGCTCAAGTTGCGATAAGCCGGACGGAAGTCGTGGCCCCATTCGGAAATGCAATGCGCTTCGTCCACGGCAATCAGGTCCAACGGCAAAGTTTTCAAAAAATCCTGGAAATACACCGAAGCGAACCTCTCCGGCGCCACATACAGGATTTTTACTTCGTTATGCCGGACCTTATCCCGGATATCGCCGATCTGCTTCGGGGTTAAACTGGAATTTATGAATTCGGACTTAATGCCGCATGCCCTCAAAGCGTCAACCTGGTCTTTCATCAAAGCGATCAAAGGAGATATGACAAGGGTCAGCCCGCTGAATTTCAAAGCCGGAAGCTGGTAGCAAAGCGACTTTCCACCGCCCGTAGGCATCAAAACAAAACAGTCCTCTTTTTTAAGGACGCACTCAATGATCTCCTCCTGCAACGGACGGAATTCATCATAACCGAAATACTGCTTAAGAAGTTTCTTCATGAAGAATTAATTATATACGATATCTCCGGAAATAAAAAACTCCCAAGGTTTAACATATAAACCAAGGGAATTTTGCCTTCGGTAGAGTTATACTAGCTTTAAATATTTTGTCCACATTTCCATCTCAAAAGACGGAACATGGAAAAATTTTGCACAAGCCTCGATCTTTCCCTCCAGTATCATGTATTTTCGCTGCACCCGATAATCGGGCATTATCAATCCGCAGGCAAAAATATTCGCCTCGCACTCCATCGCCCAAGCTTCCTCAGAAAGAAACGCCTCTCCAGGATCACGGTCGATGATAGATTTGCCGCTGTTTATTATTTCCTCTTTATGGAGAAAATAATGGCCAAGGCCATGAGCTGTCGCAAGCAACTTTTTTTCCTCGCTTCTATTTTTATCAATAAAAATATAGAAGTCATTGAGATATCCGATGGCAGCAATGGTACCGGAAGGTAATCCATCTGTTTCGGATATCCTTAATCCAATTTCCGCTTCCAATATATTTTCGAACGGAAAAGGAATACAGCTTTCGGGATTGAATCTGTTCGCTATAATTTTGGCTAGATCTTCGATTTTTTTCTCTACCATATTATTTTTTAAAACAGCTTCAAGTATTATTGGCCTGCCGCCCAATAAGCTCAAAGCGATTTTGCTTATTTTTTTGGCGAACCAATATCCTATTGTTTCTACAATCTTCTTAACCTTTTGTCAACAAATCTATTTGACAAAATTATTATTTTTACGTATAAAATCAGGATATTAACCGTTCTTTTACAAGTTGATCTTAGCTTGTAAAAACGCAAAAAACATGAATTTGTCCCGAAACTGGGTTTTTGGCGGTTTTCTTCTTGCTAGCGTAGGGCTTTTCATTGAAAAAAACTTCGGTCCCTTGTTTTGGATGTCGATATTCTTGTACGGCCTTATAATTCTCTCTACCTGGCAGAGGGATGAGAGCCGTTACAGAATAAGAAATTTTTATTTGCTTGAAGATCTGGAGGACAAAAAGCTTCCGATCTTCAGAGAAAAAAAGCAAATTTTCCTCTCTCAACTGGAAGAGCTGAAAGAAGCTAAAAACGAAAGAGTTTGGGCAGGTTACGAATGGAAATTCCGCAGACTTGGCGACGAAGAAAGAATAAAAAACGACATAAAAATCCTCAAGAAAGAGCTCCGAAAAAACTGGTTCCTGTCGGAAGACCGAAAAACGAGAAAAAAGATAACACTGCTAAGGGAGGAGGTCGTTTCCGCGCTCGACTTTTTCAGGATGACAGAAAGAAGACTCAAGAATTTTGAAAAAATAAAAGCCAAATGGGCAAGGGCGAAAAAATTCATCCCGTTGAAGATCAAAGAGATCGAAAATATCGGTGTTCCAGAAATATTCGATGATCGTTTCAAAAAATTGAGAAGAGATTGGGCGGAAATAAAAACGGAGATCAAAAAAAACGGCTTGGATTTCTCTGGCTGGTCAGGCGCGCGATACATTATTCGCAGTTTTAATATCGTAAGGAAAGAAATTGACTTCCGTATTAAGGTTGCTTCCTGGTCCAAGGAGGAAAGTCAAAAACTTTTAGAGGAGCTAAAGCACGGGATAGAGGTGATAATGCTAGCGGAAAAAAATATGGACGCTGATGATCCATTAAAGCCATCTATAACGCGCATCAGGCGATCTTTCCAGGCGATTATTAAAAAATCCCAAGAAAGAAATATGGACTGGACGGACCTTTATTCGTCGTTGCTCCACTCGGTCTCTTCTTACAGAGGAATGATCGAAAAAGCGGTAATTTATCTCGCCAGCAGAACAAGCTAAGTAAAAAAACAAAAAACCCTTGAAGATCCAAGGGTTTTGTGTTTTTTTAAAAGGCTGCGCGTCCAACCCGTTGTTTTTGCCGTTGCCCGCGAATTACGAACGACATAAGGCCGCTGTCCGATTATCGCGGCTGAAAAACGCCGAAAACATTGGCTAAACCCTTTCTAAACTAGTGAAAAAGTGATATTATCTAGAGATTAACAAACAAAATTATGGAAAGAACATTAATCGGCCAAATAAAAGAAAACGACGGTAAAAAAGTCCTGATAAATGGCAGGGTTTTGAATATAAGAAACCTTAGCAACGTCGTGTTTTTGATCGTTCAGGATTATACCGGTACCATACAAGCTGTTTTTGACAAGACTGTAGAGGCAAAAGCCGGAGAGGCAATAGCCTTGGAAGGGACAGTCAAAAAAGAACCGAGATCAAAATACGGTTTTGAAATACAGGGAGAAAAAGCGGAGGTCATTTCAAATATCATAGAAGACCTGCCTTTCGACCTGACAAAAAAAGATCTGAATCTGAATTTGCCGACGCTTTTGGACAATCGCGCGATTTCCTTAAGGCATCCGAAAGTCCAGGCGATCTTCAAGCTTTACGATATCCTCTTAAAAGGATACGAAACCGTAATGCGCGAAGAGGGATTTACGGAAGTTAAAACCCCGAAAATATTGGGAGCGGCCACCGAAGGCGGCGCGAACTTTTTTAAAGTAAAATATTTCGACAAAGAAGCGACACTGGCTCAAAGCCCGCAATTTTATAAACAAATCATGGTCGGCGTATTCGAAAGGGTCTTTGAAATAGGGTCCACCTTCAGGGCGGAACCGCATTTTACCACAAGGCACGTGAACGAGTATATCAGCTTGGACGCCGAAATGGGATTTATCAAGGACTTCTATGACGTGTCCGATATGCTGAATAAAATCCTGAAAAAAGTTTTCTTAATGATAGAAAAGGAAGGCAAGCCGTATTTGGATATGTATAATGTTAAAATATCAGAAGTTCCGGACCAGATCCCGCGGGTCAAATTGGCTGATATAAGAAAAATAGTCAAAGAAAAATACAATTACTCGATCCCGGAAGAAACCGACATCGATCCCGAGGGAGAAAAATTGGCCGGAAAATACGCGAAAGAAAAATTCAATTCCGATTTTATCTTTATCACCCACTATCCCTGGTCCGAAAAACCGTTTTACACCATGCCGAGCGAAGAGGATCCGAAAGAAACATACGGTTTCGACCTGATATTCAAAGGACTGGAAATAGTTACCGGCAGCCAAAGGATACACACGCACAAACAGCTTATTGAGAATATGGAAAAGAAAAAAATAAAACCTGATGGAATGGAGTTTTATTTGGACACTTTTAAATACGCCATCCCTCCGCACGGAGGCTGGGGTATGGGATCGGAACGCTTAATACAGCAAATCTTAGGGCTTGCCAGCATCAAAGAAGCGATCCTCTTTCCACGCGACGTCAAAAGACTGATCCCGTAATAAAGAGCAATAACAAAAAAGAGCCGGCTGGCTCTTTTTTGTTGCTATTTTTTGGATTCCCTTAAAATTATTTTAAAAATATCCGCTATAAATTTTGAGCTTATCCCCGATTTTTCAGCCAGCTCGCTCGCCTCTTTCACGATATCCCCTTCCCTATTTTTATCTTTGGCGGGCAAACCGTTTTCCTTTTTGATCGATATTATCTCTTTTGTTATCTTGAATCTTTCAGCCAATAAAAAAACTAACCTGCGATCGACGGCGTCCACTTCTTTTCTTAATTTTTCTATGCTGTTTTTATCCATAATTCATGGATTAACGAAAAACCAAAATTAACACCATTCTCACGCCTTTGAATGCGGGGTCATTTTTTGCCTTCCTCTTTCGCTTTCTTCTCCTTTCGAACCGGATTCGTCATTTTATTCTTTACCGCGCCCTCAAGACGCGGCGGACGAGTAAGATGGCCCAACTCGCTCAAGGCCTTTTTTTATCTGCCGTATATTGTCTTTTCATATTGTTATTTTACCAAAAAGCCGCCTTATTCGCTAGGCGGCTGCGGATGGTACAGACAAAATAGGGTGTTTATTTGGCTGTCAGGTAAACCGCGCTCTCGACCAGCATCCTTGCCGCAAAAAATACCAGCAGCAATGAGAAAAATCTAAAAACTATCGGCACGATTTTTTTCCTGATCAGCAGATCCCGAAAACGGGAAAAAATAAAAACCATGGAAACCGTAGATAAAATCCATCCAGCCTCAAAAAGGACTAAAAACAAAACATTCCCTCCGGCGATCGCCTTGTTCAACAAAAAAGCTTGCGGCACGCAGATGGTGATCCAAAATATCCAAAGAAGGCCGTTTCCCAGCATCAATAAAAATACTTTTCGGAAAGTAAAAATTTCTTCATTGCCGCCGATCTCCTTAACCTTCCAGACCTGGACAGCCATCCAGACCAGCACCGCCGCGCCGATAAAAGAAACGACATAGAAAAATTTTGGATCGATATCGAACGAAAAAAATATGGCCAGTATGAAAGAAGCTATGATCACTTCTGACGCGAACGATCTGTAAACGACCTTCAAGCTCTTCGAAAAACCGCTTCTCAAAGCCTCGGTGAAAGCCGCGGCTATCACCGGTCCCGGGATTGCCCCGGCCGCCAGTCCCAATAAAAATATATTAAAAATTTGCGCTGAAATTTCCATATTTTAATTTTACATTAAAGACGCGAAAATTTCTCCAAAAAAAATAAGGTCGAGAAGTTTCAGTTGAGGCTTGATCGTAATGCGTCCCAAACCTTGTTTATATCTTTTGATCTTTTCCACTCATCGACCGCCATCTCTCTCAAGCGCGCATGTTGGGAATAGCCGTTATCAACCGCTCCATTCATAAAGTCGGAAAACTCAATATTCAACAACGCCGTAAGAGATTCCTTCACATCGTTATATTTCTGCGGATCAGCTTGCTCCGACTCTCCGAATTTGAACCAAGTATAGAAATGCAAGAGTTCATGCATGGCCGTTGCATTGGCGTTCGTCTTTTGAGCCGATACGTAAAAATATTTATCTTCAATATAATAAGGGTAACGGCCGGTTATTGTCATATAGGCGGTTATCTGATCTGCGATCCTGATCCCGAATATTCTTTCGGCCCGTTGCTCGAATTCCTCCGCGATCGAATCCCAATTTCTTTGAAGCTCCCCTCTCAATCCCCGCACATCAACGCTATTTTCAAAAATATATTTTCTTACGAATTCTCTTGCCTTATCAACATTTCCAACCTCCGATGTAAAGGCAAGCAGCTCTTCGTAAGTTTTCGTTCGATTTCCCGGCTGATTATGCGAGCCGGGGCCCTTTTTTAATAAACATTCGATATCCTTATCTTCGTCGTAAGCAAAAACTATTTTCATATAATTTCATTTCACTTGATCGTTTATTAAACTTGCCGTTTCAACAAGCTTATTCTGGTTCAAAGCGGAAAAAGTCAAAGTAAAATGGCAACCTTCTCCCCTGCTAAAGAAACAAAATGGTGCCGATACTGATTTTTTCTTGCCCTTCCCGATCTTCACAATCTTTATTCAAGGCCAGAATTTTTAACTGCTTCTTTTCCCCAATCAATACTCCTAGAATCTATTTTATCATAGATGGTGGCTGGCCCCATTATTTTTCAAATTCTTGATCTCCCTCAAAATGTCTCTCTCTACTTTTTCGGCGCTCTGATCTCCGTTAATAGTGATATCGGCCCATTTTTCGTACAAGGGACTTCTTTCCGCAAAAAGCTCTGCTATCGTTTTCGTTTTGGCTCCCACTATGCCTCGAGGGACATTTCCGATGCGTTTTTCCACGGATAACAGCGTTGTCTGCAGATAGACGATAACTGAAATTTTTTTGAGGCGTTCCATAACTTTTAAAGAATAAACGACGCTGCCGCCCGGCGATATGACCGTACTGTCAATTCCGGCGGTCCCGGAGATCAAAATTTGCTCCTCTTTGTCCAAAAATGCTTTTCCCTTTAACTTCTCTAAAATTTCCGGCAAAGGAATCCCATATTCTTTTTCCATCGCGCTATCGGCGTCGAAAAAGAAAAAGCCCAGCGTTTCGGCTAGGATCTTTCCGACAAATGTTTTGCCGCTACCCGGCATTCCGATCAAAGTGATATTCATATTACGATTTTAAATACGCAACAATGCTGGCTGGAATGACATTAAACTTCCGGCCGACCAAAAGATAACGAGATGAATGGTGCGGGATCGATCATTGTTTTGTTTTATAGATCGTTGCCCTTCCTTTGCCGATACATTCACACAATATATACGTATTATATACGATTATTAGACGATTGCTGGGAATGACAAACAAATTTTATCAAAAAACCGCATTTTATAAGGGCGATTTTATGAAAAATAGCGTAAAAATAGTGACAGATCTTATTTCCTTACAAAAAACGACAGTTATTGATTCTGTCGTTTTTTCACGCTGTGACTTTTATGAGATAGAAGAATTACCTAAGGCTCGAATAGCCTCCTCCTTAAAATCTCTGAGTTCCTGCTCGGTTATTTCAGCTTTGCGGACGATGGCCTCGACATTATCAGTCAAAGATCTGATAAAGCTCCGGGCATCATCATGGTTAATAACCCCGGTATGTATCTCCAAGCAATAATGCATGGCGGAACGCGGATCTTCACTATTTGCGATGTAGCCGAGAATGATTTCCCATCCTACGGCTTTACTCTTAAGTAAGCGAGCAGATATCTCTCTGATTTTTTCGTTCATCATAATTCTTCTGGTCATGAGTGTTTTTCTCCGACCATTTTTAATTTACTGGACGGTGCTCCATCCAAGATGTCCGCATTTTGTGGACAACATTCCAAGCGCTTTCTTGCTGAAACGCGCGGAATATTATCCACAAAAAAATTGAGAGGAAAAGCAAAGTTATATGCTTATTTATATTTAATTTTTAATGTACATCCTAATATCTAAGACTATCCTTCTATGCGAATTCGGAAGGATGGTCTAGTCTGTCGAATTATTTTATTATAAAATAATATCAATAAACAGTCAACAACTACGGGTAATAACTCAACAGCTTGGAAACGTTTACAGAAAATGGTGTCAACTCTGGTTTTTTCTTGGCCTTCATGCTCTTCGCAATGTTCGCTCAAGGCCGAAATTTGATTACTTTTCCACCCAATCAATACTTCATTTTATCATAAATTGTGGCTGACCCCATTAATTTTACCCCATTAATTCCATATTTTATTCAGAGAACTTGCCACCCGAAATATCGAAGAATCTTTCAAAAAAACTTGCCAATTTACCCAGAACACTCTCGCGTTTTTTTGTACGCTCGCCAGTAGGAGAAAAACGCGACACTGGCGGCAGAACTTTAGTGATTGCTGTGCCAGTTGTTGCCAAGTTGCCATCACGGAATGCATTTTGTACGAACGCATAAGTTGCATCATGATCCAAATTCTCAGTCGCAATAATTTGTTCAAGTTCATCGACTTTTTTACCCTTAACAAATTTTTGCCAATCATCATCAACTACCGAGTGAACATCTAGTGAAGAAATAAACTGATTGATAAGGTCTTTCTTGTTGCGCAGTTCGATGCTCGAATCTATTGCTTTATTAATATCAACCAATAATTCCCGATTCTTAGTATGGTCTTCGTGGTATTTTTTAATGAGACCCAGAACATAATCAATATTGATTTCCACCTGCTTTATAAGCTCCATTTCAAACACTAGGTCGTCGTTGATATTCTCCTTATCCGTTTCGGTTCCTCTACGGAATTCGTTATACAAATCGATGTACATGCTGTGATAATCTTGAATATCGCGTTCGGTCAAAATTTCATTTCCGGCAAATTCATCAAAAGTTGTTAGTATATTGCGCACGCGCAAAACCGCGCCATAAAGTTTGATAAAATTTTTCTGGTTCTGCTCGCCTATAATCCGCTGCCCAACAGGAAATTTTTCCAAAAGCTCGGCCACTAAACTGGCATAACCGCGCACTTCTTTATCGCCGTCCATGTAACCGTTGTAATAATCGCCATATGCTTTCAAAAGCACGATACCGCTAGCCTCTTTGTCGCCAAAAAGCGCGATTGATTCATTGGTCGCTTTCTCCAAATTGCGGAAGCAAACGATGTTTCCAAAGGTTTTTACGCTATTTAAAATCCGATTCGTGCGCGAATACGCCTGAAGCAATCCATGCAAACGCAAATTTTTATCAACCCATAGCGTATTAAGCGTGATTGCGTCAAAGCCGGTTAAAAACATGTTAACCACGATGAGAATATCAATTCCACGGTTTTTTACTCTCAAACTGACATCTTTATAATAATTTTGAAACTTATCAGACGAAGTATCGTAGGATGTACCAAACATCGCGTTATAATCAGCAATAGCGCTATCAAGAAAATCTCTTGAGCTAACATCGAGTCCGCTTGTATCCTCGGAGTTTTCATCAATCATTCCATCTGCATCTTCGTCATTAACTCCAAAGCTATATATCATAGCTATTTTAAGTTTTTGCGCTTCAGGCAATGCGGCATGCTGTTTTTTAAATTCAGCATAGTATTTTTTTGCCATCTCAATAGATTGAACGGCAAAGATTGAATTAAAACCGGACAGTCGAATCTTCTGCTTAATCTCGGCCATTTTTAATTGATCGCGGGCCGCCACCACCTCTGTGACATTTGTTATGATATTGAAAATATAGGATTTATCGTTGCGTTTCGTTTTTTGATTAAAATGATCGCGAATGTATTGCACTATATTTGCCAAGCGTTCGGGAGACGCGAGTACCGCCTCACGATCAATATCGCTCACTTTCTTATCTTCAATATTCTCGGCCTCGCGAACCGTAGAAACATAGTCAACTTTAAACGGCAACACATTTTTATCGGCGATTGCATCCACAATGGTGTAGTTGTGAATAGCTGATTGATGATCATTTTTGGGACAATTTTTTGGGTCGCCGTGTTGGTAGCACCCAAACGCCTGTACTGTTGTTTTCAAATCCGGTCGGCCACTGGAAGAAGCATTAATTGCAAAAATTGGCGTTCCGGTAAACCCAAAAATATGGTAATTCTTAAATGTCTTTGTGATCGCGGCATGCATATCGCCAAACTGGGAACGATGACATTCGTCAAAAATCAGAACTACATGACCGCCAAAAATTATATGTCCCGTGTTGCGTGCTATAAAACGATCCAATTTTTGAATGGTGGTAATAATAATGCGGGCATTAGAATCTTCCAGCTGTTTCTTTAAGATTGCCGTACTTGTGTTGCTGTTGGCCGCGCCTTTCTCAAATTTGTCATACTCGCGCATGGTCTGATAATCCAAGTCCTTGCGATCAACAACAAACACCACTTTGTCTATGTATGGCAATTCGCTCACCAGCTGCGCCGTTTTAAAACTGGTCAATGTTTTGCCCGATCCGGTAGTGTGCCAAATATAACCGCCCGCCTCGACTGTTCCAAGTTTTTTATAGTTTGTGCTAACTTCAATCCTGCTTAAAATTCTCTCTGTCGCTACTATCTGGTACGGCCGCATAACTAACAATTGTTTATCGGTAGTGAATACGCAGTAGCGAATTAAAATATGCAAAAGTGCATGCTTGGCAAAAAATGTCTTGGCAAAATCCAGCAAGTCCATGATTGGATAGTTGGTCGCGTCAGCCCACCAGCTTGTAAACTCAAAACTGCTGCTCGTGCGCTTACCAATTTTGGCCGAACCCTCGCGAGCTTCTTTGATATGCGCCGCTCGCGTCGTGTTACTGTAATACTTCGTATGCGTTCCGTTTGAAATAACAAACAGCTGGACATATTCAAAAAGTCCCGCCGCGGCCCAAAAGCTCTCTCGCTGATAACGATTAATTTGGTTAAACGCTTCCTGGATAGCGACGCCCCGCCGTTTAAGCTCGATGTGAACCATGGGCAAGCCGTTGACCAGCACCGTTACATCGTAACGGTTGGCACGCTGGCCGTCCTCTATGGCATATTGGTTAATTACTTGCAGGCTATTGTCATGGATATTCTCTTTCTTGATCAAATACACATTTTTCACCGTGCCATCATCGCGCAACAGATTTTTGATGTGATCTTCTTGGATAATGGCGGTTTTTTCGGCAATACTCTGATTTGGGTTGGCCAGTTCTCCGGTAAAAAAACGCTCCCATTCGGTATCCGTAAATTCAAACCCGTTAAGTTTTTCCAATTGCCGACGCAAATTCAAAATCAAATCCGCTTCGGAAGCAATTTTAATATACTCATAAGCTTGGGTTTCCAGCTGTTCTATAAACGCCCGCTCCAACGCCACTTCGCCTTGGTAATCGGAAACACGATCGGCATATGACGGCTTATATTCCGCCACCACCGTACTCTGCGGATTTTCGGCAACTAAATTGTACCTGCCCGCCGAAGCCTTGGCGGAGGTGGGTTTGTTATTTGTTGGCATATTCTTTTTCTCTGAATGTTAAAAGTTTTCCGCGATAATATTCATATTGCTGTCTGCGGGCAGAAAGTTCCGCTGGTAAACCGACCGAAATATCGTTCACCAGTGCATCAAATTTATCCAAAATATTCACAATGCGTTCCTGTTCGGCGATAGGTGGAACCGGAATCATAAACGCTTTCACTTTGGCATCAGAAATTGATGGATACGCAGATCCTTCTTGATTTTTTTCAACATAATCATTAAAAACATTCGATGCAATATTAAAATAAATCCATTTCGGTAAAACTACATCCTTTTTCGTCCTTAGCACACAGTAACCAGTGCTAGCAACCTGTCTGTCAAAGTTATCACCAATAAGTGTAAAACGGCGTAATGTTGGTCGCGTAGTTGCGAAAATAACATCGTTTTTCTCTATTATTTTTTGCGCCCGACTCGGTGCATTATTAGCATCGATTTCTACAGCTTCACAAATACTATGGTCTTCTCGACTCACAGAAGTTAAGTCTATATACCTGTAAGTTTTATTTGTATCTTTCCACTTAATATTATTAGTTAAAAGGGTTACTTCTCCCAATGCCTTCCGATTTATTCTCTGGTCACATGTCAACAACTTCTCCCTATAATGCTCGTATTGCTTCTTCCTTGCTTCCAGCTCTGCTTCCAGCTCTGCTTCCAGCTCTGTAAAACTATTAAGAATTTTAACAACCGCCTCCTGCACCGCAAGTGGCGGGAGAGGGATTTTGAAATTTTCCAAAGTTGATAAAACAATATAAGTCATTGCTGCGCTATTTGTATGATTTTCAAGATATTTTTTAAAATTATCACTAAGTGAAAAAAATAAAAATCGTACATCAACATCTTTGCTAAAATTTGTTAACACATAAGTTCGTTGATAAGCTTCAAATTTCCCAATGTAATGTTTTATTTCGCCCACATTAGCGTTGCCCGCAATTAGCAATGCTTCAGTGTCCCAACGATACCTATCAATTTTACTCGGCTCTTTTGCAGTCGTAAAAAACATATATTTGCCATCATCAACTGCGGCGTTAGCGTTAAGTTTGCCTGTCTCGATCTTACAAACCGCCCCCAACTCCTTAAACTCCACCCCATTCGGGCAGAATTTGACGATCAGTCTTTCAATTTTTGATTGGCGCGTTGTCATTTTAAAAATGTTCTTAGTTTTTTTATCGATTCATTAAGTTCTGGAATCGTTGGAAAACCTCCGTTTTCTTCTGAATGATGAATTTTATTCCTAATGTATGTATGTTTTGTTACTTTGTTTGAGGTTATCTTAAAAGGACTATCTACTGGTTCATGTTTTTGCTTTGAAAAAAACTCATTATCGAAAATAATTTGGCGGCCATCGTTTGAGCCATAGCTTCCTTTTTGCTTTAAAGTCTTAAAATCGTTATTTTGATCGTTCCAAAAATTAGTTTCAATTTCATTATAAAGTTCGTTATGATATTCTTCTGTCGCTAATCCAAAGGCAATAAAATTTATCTCGTTAGCTGAAACATACGGTAAAATCCTATTTTCTAATTCTAATATTTTTACTTCTTCGTTTTCTTTTTTTAAACAATGGATTTGAATTTTATCACTTTCATTATTTAAGGTTTGTTTAACAAAAAGTGGCGAATGAGTGGAAAGTAAAAATTGGTTTTTATCGAAAGTTGAAATCATGTGGTCAATAAAACTATTTTGTAAATTTGGGTGAAGATGCAGCTCTGGTTCATCAATCAAAATTAAAATATTCTCTTTTGAAATTTCCGCCATGGTTTCTAGAAATAATAGAGACACAACCATCTCAACACCTGATCCAAGTTGAGATATTGGTAAATCTAAATTTTCTAATTTTTGAGAAAGGAAAGCACTGTCAAAAGGAGCTTCAACGCCAATAAAAGAAAAATTGACCGCTGGTATGCCCATTTTTTCTAATTTTGTATTGAGTTTGTTAAAAGTTTTTTCTTGTGATTTTTCATCAATTTTTTCTAAAATACTTGTTTCAAAATTATTTTTTTGAGTCGTAAACCTTTCGCCGGTGAAACTTTCTTCCGACTCAACTTTTCTTGTTTCTTTATTAAATCTCCAATTAAAATCGTCAAAAACGGATGAAATGGACGAATTAAACCCTTTATAAAGTTGTTTTTCTCTATTTTTTGGAAAATAAAAACTCTTTGGCAGCCCTTCCGATTCCAAGGGAAAAGATAATTGTCTTTCATCGAACTGAAACTTATTTCCACTTTTTCTCGTTATATCCCAACCTTTTTCGTTGTCTTTTTCTCTTCTTGGCAAAACATAATGAGAAACAACAACAGTATCCGAAAATGCCTTATTTGGAGCCGCTCTATCTCGCTTTTTTACTTCCAAACAAACTTTATTACATTCTACTTCTTGTTTAGTATAGCCATCAGGCAAAAATACTTTAAAATTTTCATCTAACTCTAAAATAATTTCAATCTCAACATCTTCTCCTTGGTAAAAATCTGTATGCTTTATTCTTCCTGATAAAAAATAAGGAGAAAGACAAAAGTTTATTGCTTCCAAAATAGAAGTTTTACTTGTGCCATTTTCGCCAACCAGCAGAGTAAGATTTTTTAGTTCAAAATCTTTTAGTTCTTTTATGCCTCTAAAATTTTTAATCGTTATTTTTTTAATCATACAGAAACAGTTACCGAGTATTCCTCGGTAACTGAATTTTCGCTTAATTCAGACTCTTTGAATATATTTTTCAGATGCAAACCAATATTATCAACACTACAATTTAAAAGCTCGGCCATTTGCTTTTGCGAAAGCCAAACGGTCTCACTATTCACCCGCACCTCAATATTCGGCGTCCCGTCGGCCGATTGATAGATGATGATTTCGCTATTTGGTTGGCTATTTTCCATAGAGTTATTTGTTGCCCTCGATATCCGCCACAATCTCATCAATTGCGGTACGAAGCTCGTTCTGTCTCGCGACAATCTTGGCAATTTTTGTATTGAGCGTGGTGATGTCCACTACCTCGCGCATATCTTCTGCCACAACATAACTTGATACGGCGATATTATAGTCGTTTTCCGCAATGGTTTTGTTATCCACCAGCTTAGCAAAGTATTCCGCGTCTTGGCGGACGATGAACGCGGCCAAAATCTTTTTGCGATTTGTTTCGCTCAATTTGTTTTTATTGCCGCCGCGGACAAACTCGGCGGAAGCATCAATGAAAAGTGTTTTGTTGTCTTTTTTGCTCTTTTTGAGCACTATAATGCAGGTAGCGATAGTAGTACCAAAAAAAAGATCGGGCGGAAGCTGGATCACAGTATCGATATAGTTGTTGTCTATCAAATATTTTCTGATCTTCTGCTCCGCGCCACCGCGGTAGAGCACGCCGGGAAATTCAACTATCGCCGCCGTACCGATTGTAGAAAGCCACGCGAGCATATGCATTGTAAACGCAAGATCGGCCTTGCTCTTTGGAGCCAGTACTCCTGCCGGAGAAAAACGCGGATCGTTGATAAGGAGCGGGTTTGCGTCTCCCTCCCAATGAATGGAATACGGCGGGTTGGAAACGATGGCGTCAAACGGCTCATCATCCCAGTGTTTCGGATCAATAAGTGTATCGCCGTGAGCAATATCAAAATTATCGTAGTTGATGTCGTGCAAAAACATATTGATACGGCAAAGGTTGTAGATAGTGAGGTTAACTTCCTGCCCAAAGAACCCTTGCCGTACATTTTCTTTGCCGAGGACCTTAACGAATTTAAGGAGCAAGGAGCCGGAACCGCAAGCTGGATCATAGACTTTATTCACTTCTTTTTTGCCGACTGTTGTGATTTCGGCAAGAAGTTCGCTGACTTCTTGCGGGGTAAAGAATTCCCCGCCGGACTTTCCTGCGTTGGCGGCATACATAGTCATCAAAAACTCATACGCATCGCCAAAAGCGTCTATGGTGTTGTCATAGTAATTGCCAAGACCAAGATCGCCGATAGCTTCAAAAAGTTTTGCAAGCTTCTGATTTCTTTTTTCCACCGTACCGCCCAGCTTATTGGAGTTCACATCAAGATCATCAAATAAACCCTTGATGTCATCTTCGCTGTTCGCGCCCTTTGCCGAATTTTCAATATTACGGAAAACAGTGGTAAGGGTTTCGTTAAGGTTGGCGTCATTACGGGCATTTTTCCTGACATTCGCAAAAAGTTCGCTAGGTAAAATATAAAAACCCTTTTCTTTTACCGTATCAACTCTACCGAACTCAGCTTCTTTGTCAGAAAGTGCGGCATAGCCAAAATCTTTCTTCCCGGCTCGTCGTTCGCCATCATTTATATAATTGGTCAAATTTTCACTAATGAAACGATAAAAAAGTATCCCAAGTACATACTGCTTGAAATCCCAGCCGTCCACGCTTCCGCGCAAATCATTGGCAATCTGCCAAATCGCCCGGTGCAATTCCGCCCGCTCCTGCTCCTTGGTTATGTTGATGTTTGCTTCTTTGGTAGCCATAAAATTTTACCGGATTAATGCCGTATAAAGAATAGATAAATAGCTTTCATTATAATTTAGCTCTTTCTGGTCCTTAATTCAAAACAAATTTCCATCTTTAAAGCTAATAAATCCAGAAGAAGAGAAGACTACGTGGTCAGATAGCTCAATGCCCAGGATCCTCCCTGCTTCTTCCAGCCTCCTTGTTATTGCCAGATCATCGTCAGAGGGCTCTATCTCCCCGCTTGGGTGGTTATGGGCAACGATTATACTTGCTGCATGCAAAACGACTGCCGGCTCAAATACCTCGCGAGGATGGACCAAGCTGGCATTAAGGGTTCCGATGGAGATTATTTGCCGTTCGATCAAACGATTTTGAGTGTCTAAATAGAACGCGATAAAATGTTCTTTCTTCGAAAAGTGAATATCTGTACAAAGCTTCCAGACGTCTTCCGCCGATAATATTTCTGACTTCTGTCCCGAACTCAACCTTTTGCCAATCTCTAAAGCTGCTATCACTTGCATTGCCTTTGCTTTACCTAAACCTTTTTCCTTTAGTAAATTCCCCAAACTAATTTTATCCGCACCATTCTTTTCAATTACTCTCTCTATCCTCTTTGACAACTCAATCACACTTAGCCCTTTAACTCCCGAACCAAGCAAAACCGCTAAAAGCTCCGAATTTGTTAACTTGTCCGGGCCGTACTTTTCCAGCTTTTCGCGCGGCCGATCAATTTTTGCCAGGTCCTTAATTTTCATAATCATATCTCAGGACCTGTCTCATCTTCTCGATCCCTATTCATCCATCTGTCCCCCGCATCGTCAATCTCTCCCTGTGTCGGCTCTCGTTCTCCTCCTTCTTCAATACGCGTACGCATTTCATCAAGAGTCTCCCCATCATATTCCCAATAGACTGGACCTTGGACAGATTTCCAAGCCACTCCAACCTTTCTCAACGCAAGGTCCGCAGCCGTCGATAAACTCACTAATTCTCCTTCAAACGAAACTTTACGATCATCAACAACCGTACAGGTAATATTCGGATCTCGCGTAAAAGTAAGAACTGACCCAGGGGAAACATCCACTAAACTAAAACGAAATACTGATTTTCTTTGTCTTGCCTTGTCGAGAGCTCTCTGATCCTCTTCAGTCTCAACAAAATCTTTGCCCGGAGTGACATCTTTATAAGAAGCGATCATTATTGCCGACACGGCTCTTTCCGGAGATAAACGAAAAAATTCACGGTTAGACCGAACCCTGTGATCACCGAAGGCATCGTGGAGTTGTTTCTCTACAAAATCTATCTTATCGACTTCAGCGGCAAAAAAACATGAAAAAGGCAAAGGCATATTAGTATTATCAAGCGATCTGATCCGCTCTTCTATATTCTTGGTCTTGCCTATTTTTACATAGCCAGGCATTGCCTCATTCACAAGCACGTAAATAATGCCTCTGCTCCCGTCCTGTTCCCTGTTTCTTGCCATATATCTTTTTATCAAAAACACCTCAAAAAGAGGTGTCGTTTTTATATTAAATTGGTTGCGACTTCTATCATATTTTGGCCGAAAAGATCTTCATATTTTGCGTGCTGCGGGGCTAGGATTCGAACCTAGAATAAGCGGCTTCAAAGGCCGCTGTCCTGCCGTTAGACGACCCCGCAATAAAATTTAAAATTCTACGCAGATGTTCCGCACGATTCGATGATCGCCAACTCCAGGGGCAACTGCGGTATGTCTGCGTACTTTATCTTTTTTTCCGCTTCCAGGAACAGCTTCAGGGTCTTTACCAAATATTCGGCGCTGAAACCTTTCGCCTGCTGTTTTACCAGATCTTGGGCTGTCTTTTCAAGGTCGGCAACGGCGTAAGCGTCCAGATCGGGGCTGACCTGCAAAATCAATATTTTTCTCAAATAATTTATGAACGCCTTGGCGAACTCCGGGGCATCCAGTCCTTTCTCCAGGTTCTCGTTCAAAAATTGTATCGCATCCCTGGCATCTTTTTTGATCAAAAAGTCGCTGAACTTGATGACTAAATTTATATCCACCAGCCCTAAAATGTTCTGCACGTTTTTGGCTGTGATATTCACGTTGGGCAAAAAACTGATGACCTGGTCCAAGATGCTTTGGGCGTCGCGCAAAGCGCCTTCGGAATTGGCGGCTATCAAAGCCAGGGCTTCTTTCTCTATCTTTACGTTCTCCTGCTCGCAGATCGATCTTAATTTTTCGATCATCTGGTCGGTCGGGATCTTGGAAAAATCGAATCTTTGGCAGCGCGACAAAATGGTCGGGATCATTTTATGGATCTCGGTCGTGGCCAGAATAAAAATGGCGTGGGCCGGCGGCTCTTCCAGTATTTTCAAAAGAGCGTTAGCCGCGTCCTTGGAAAGCTGGTGCGATTCGTCCAGGATCAAAACCTTGTATTTCAAAAAGCTCGGAGCGAATTTTATCCCCTCCCTCAATTCTTTCACATCGTCGATGCCTCGGTTGGAGGCCGTGTCGATCTCTATCAGATCGACCGTCTTTCCTTTGTTTATTTCCAGACAAGCCGGACATTCGTTGCATGGCTCAAAGCCGCCCTTAAGGTTCTGGCAACTCACCGCTTTGGCGAAAAGCCTGGCCAAGCTTGTTTTGCCGGTGCCTCTCGGCCCGGCGAACAGATAAGCGTGCCCAATATTGCCCGAAGCTATCTCATTGGTCAGAGTTTTAACAACGTGCTCCTGGCCCACAAAATCTTTGAAGCTTTGGGGCCTGTATTTGCGGTATAAGACGAGGTTTGCCATACTTTTTCTTGGTTTTTTATACCATATCCGCGATCAAAGATAAAGTTAACGTATAATGAACGATTCTCGCCAAAATCAAAAAAAGAGCGGCTGCTCCTTTTTTTGAAAAATTCATTTTTTTGCCATTTCTTCGTTCCCGTCCCCCGTACTTGTATCAAGCACAGAAACGGGCGCGGGATTCTTGAAAGCTTTTGAAAGAGTAACCTGATAATCATTATTCAGGTTATTATAAGCGGCTTCAAGCTGCTCATTCTCTTTTTTCAGTCTTTCGTTCTCTGCAAGAAGAGAAAAACTGCTTTTCACCGCTTCTTCATTGGCCCTACAGACCAACTCTTTTTCCCTTGCCGACGCGCTATTTCCATTGTTTATAGAGGATAATTCCTCATAAACATCTCCTATTTCTTTCCTTTGAGATACGATAATATCGTTCTCAGGAAGGGCGAATAAGAAGAGTATCAAGAAAAAAGAGACACGAAAGGTCCAGGATGCCATTTCCTTAAAAGAAAAAGCGTTTTTTAACGATCCGGTTTTAAAAAATATAAAAACCAGGACCATTAAAAACACTGACATTGCTCCGAGAACAAAGGGCTGTACGAAAAACCAATTATTCGAGATCAGAGAACCAATCCCGGACAAGATTTCCCACAGGATCGAAAACGGGAGCAGAACAGAAGAAAAAAATGCATTCATCTTATTTTTTTACGTTAAAGAACATCCTTCCTTTGACAAAGAAGGAACTTAGAAATTAATTAGTTTATACTGTATATCGACTTTATTGTCAAATGAAATAGTTGACTTTATCCGCCTTTTATTGTACTTTTTTAGTGTTCCTCTTTAATCTAAGGAGGCCCGCAAGCTCCTTAACAAAATCATATGAACCAAACTGAATTGCTTATCTTGCTTTTATTAATTGAAACAATCGTATTGCTATATCACCTGACCGATGGCAGAACGAGAAATCCCAGACGCATGTCGGATTTAATGGAGGGAATTTTCACTCTAAAAAGCGGAGTGAAAATTCTGGTGCAATTTTATACAGAGTACGAGATAACCATTCTGGATGCCCATCCCGAAAAAGACTTGGGGGGTATACCCGGAATGGCGCTTGACCACGTTTTAAGGAGAGAAAAAAGCTCTAAAAGACTGAACAAGGAAAAAATCGGAAAGAAAGTATCCAGAAAGGCAAAAAAGATAGAGAAGAAGATAAATCCCAAACAAGACGTGACTGGAGAGATAAAAATTGTGATCGAGACGATCAGGAGAGCAACCGCCAAAGATTTGGAAAAATATAAACGGCCGTAAGGTCGTTTTATTTTTGACAAAAACCGCCATTTCCTTTATATTTATCCTCTAAATCCTCCCGCCAGTAAATGGTCGAGGGAGAAAAATAACAGTAGATAATTTACAATGATTAAAAAAGCCAGGTTAAACCCTTTTTCTCAAGCTATGGTTTGGGAAAAAGAGAAAAGGGCAACGCTCTTTCTTGAGATCGAATCTCCAGATCAAGACAAAAAGAAACCCATAAAGTTTAAAGTAAGAATAGGAAAGATGATATGCCCAAGCATGGTCGGCAGAGTGGCCGATATGCTGGAAACCGCTATGGGTTGGCATAAGATCGAAGGATTTTCAGATTTCTACGACAAAAGAGAGGAACTTACCGATTTGGCAAAAAGATATTTGCTGAAAGACTTTCCGGAAGAGAAAAATATCGAGATAGAAATTTTCGATATCGAACCGAACGGAAAATAACCGAAGGCAGAACGAACAGCGGCACCAACAGGCGCCGCTCTTTTTTTATTTAAAAAAACATAGTAAAATTAACACATGATAAATTTATATAATACCCTTACCCGTAAAAAAGAAGAATTCAAACCGATCAAGGCTGGCGAAGCCGGAATGTATACTTGCGGACCGACCGTTTACTGGTTCGCCCATATCGGCAACTTGAGGGGTTTTATGTTCGAAGAATTATTAAAAAGGGTTTTAAAGTACAATAGGTATAGGGTCAAGCACGTGATGAACCTGACCGATGTCGGCCATCTTACTTCCGATGAGGATACGGGCGAAGACAAGCTGGAAAAAGGAGCGCGGCGCGAGAACAAAACGGTTTGGGAAGTGGCTGAATTTTATACCCAAGCTTTCAAAAAAGATCTCGGCCTTTTGAATTTCCAGGAACCTGATGTTTGGATAAAAGCCACCGATACGATAAAGGAACAAATAGAACTGATAAAAATATTAGAACAAAAAGGCTTCACCTACATTATCGCCGACGGCGTTTATTTCGACACTTCAAAGCTCCCGACCTACGGCAAGCTTTGGCCCAATAAAAAAATGGACCAAAACGCCAAGGCGCGCGTTGAAATGGCCGAAGGGAAAAAGAGCCCGACCGATTTCGCTCTTTGGAAATTCTCACCCAAAGAAGGGCCGAAAAGACAGATGGAATGGGATTCTCCCTGGGGCGTTGGCTTCCCCGGCTGGCATACCGAATGCGTAGTGATGTCTATTGAAAACTTAGGCATTCCATTCGATATCCATTGCGGAGGCATCGACCACATTCTTATCCATCACACAAATGAGATCGCCCAAGCCGAAGCGGCTTACGGCCAGGATATGTGCAATTACTGGATGCACGGGGAATTTTTAATGCTGAAAGACGACGCCAAAATGGCCAAGTCTGCCGGAACCGTCGTTCTGGTCGAAGACCTGATCAAAAAAGGCTTCGATCCCCTGGCCTACCGCTATCTGCTTTTGACCGTTCATTACAGAAAAAAAATGGAATTTTCCTGGGAAGCTTTAGGGTCCGCCCAGACCGGATTGAATAATTTATACGAAAAATTTTTGGAATTCAAAGAGAAGAAAAGAATCGGGGTTCCTTTCGGTAAAAAAGCCGAAGAGTATAAAGAAAAATTTTTGGAAGCGATCAACGACGACCTTAATATGCCCCAAGCGCTGGCTATCGCGTGGAATGTTGCCAAGGATGAAGAGCTGGCTTCCAGCGAGAAATATTATCTGCTTCTGGATTTCGATAAAATTTTCGGATTGAATTTGGACAAAGCTCAAAGAAAAATCCAGGAAGAAATCCCGGAAGAGGTCAAAAAACTTTTAGAATATCGCCAAGCCGCCCGCCAAGCCAAGGACTGGACCAGATCGGACGAGGTCCGAAAACAAATACAGGCTCTCGGCTGGGAAGTGGAAGATACGGCAGAAGGACAAAAAACAAAAAAACTCTAAAAAAACAATTTGGGCGCCTCTTTTGAAAGAAGCGCCCTTGACATCATCGAGAGAAAAAATCGGTTTTATCGCATCCAAGGATGCTTGCCGTTTTTCTCCAGATATTTTTTGATCTTCATTGCTGGCCCCCAAACCCTTAAGGAGACCACTATCTCCTTTTTGGCGGCCAGAATCCTCGCGTCCCTGATGGCTTGAAAGCCGTCTCTTTCCTTGAGGGAAGAAACGATGTTACTTTCGTTCTTTTGGATGCAATAAAGAACGGTAACAATACTGCCATTCTCCGTTTTCCTCTCCTGAACAAGGACGGCGTCAATCAATTGCTCGTCCAGCGCTTTCGCGATCCTGACTCTGAAATTCTTGTCCTTTTCCCCTCTCTTCTTTTTCGAGATCAAAATATGAAATTTATTCATTTTTTTATTTTATTATAGGTCACAGTCACCTGCGTACGACCTTTTTTAAAGAACAACTGCTAACAAGTGATTGAACAATATCTACAACAAAAAGCGGTTATTGTCAAAACAAAAACCGGGGGTTCCCCGGTTAGAGATCGCAATTTTAAATATTTTTGAATTTCGAACAGCGGTCGTAAAAAGCCAGGACCTGGTCGGCAATCTTTGGCCAGTCGTATTTTTGAACTTCTTCCATCCCCCATTTCCCCATTTTTTGCCTCAGCTTTTCATCCTTGATGAACATTTCCAGCTTCTCGGCCAGGTCGGAAACGTTCTTTGCTTCGGCTAAAAATTTCTTGCCCGATCCTTTGCCCAAAACGGAAGTATAGCCGTCTATGCCGAAAGCGACCACAGGCTTTCCCGCGGCCATGGCTTCTATTAGAACAATACCGAAACTTTCCCCGTAAATTGCCGGACTGCAATAAATATCGCAGTCGTTATAATAAAACGGAGCCTGGTCTTCCGGGGCCCTTCCTTTGAAGATGACATTATCGAGGGAGTTCTCTTTTGCAAAATTCCTGCATTCTTCCTCCATCGGCCCGTCGCCAACTACTGTCAGTAAAAGATTGCTGTAATTGCCGCAAAGCTTTTTGAAAGCGCGGAGCAAATAGATCAACCCTTTGCGGTCTTCCATCCTGCCCAGAAAAAGAATATTAATTTTGTCTTTCCTGCCGGGCGTAAAAATGTTCGGATTTGCTGCTCCCATTAATTTTTTGTCATTAAAACGCTCCGGGCTGAAATAGCTCACATCGACCCCGTTCGGGATCACAACTGTTGGTTTTTTAAAGCCTTTGAAATATTTTAAAATAAGGGGCGATACGCCGATGATGCCGTCCATTTTCCAATCAACCATTTTCCTCACCGGATACAAAAATTCCGGGAAGGTGCGTATAAGTTCGCTGCCGGAAACGTTCGAATGGAAGGTCAGAATATTCAAAGATTTTTTGGCGGACCGGCTCAACATTATCTGCCAGGCGGAAGGAACGCTCAAATTGTGGAAATGAAGCACATCGAATTTTTCCCTGTCCAAAACCTCCTCTATGGCGATCGGGTTGAAATTCACGCACAAATCCGCTTCGGACCCGCCGAAAGGAAAAGGGAAAGAGGTCCCCAAAAGGATGATCTTCTTGCCGTAATCTTCATCGGGATTCCGGCGCGGAGCGATGATTTTGTTCTCTATCCCCCTTTTGGAAAACTCCGCGGACAAGCCTAAAATGTGGTTCTTGACGCCGCCAGGGTTTGAAAACGAATGAAAAGAGATAAAACCGACTTTCATATGGCTGAAAATGCCCGCGAAACGGCCGGATGCGCCGTTTTGACGCGCAAAACCTAACTTGTTATATTATAACCAATGACTGGAAATTCTCAAAACCCGACGAAACCGGACAAAATTCCCCCGCAAGACATCGAGGCCGAAAAAAGCTTGATCGGATCTTTGATGATCGACAAAAACGCCATTTTCAAAGTGGCTGATTTCTTGCGGCCGGATGATTTCTACAGCGGCCGCCACAAAGACATATACCAAATAATGGAAGACCTCTTCTCCAGGGGAGAACCGATCGATCTTATCGCCATTTCGACCAAGCTGAAAGAAAAAGAAATACTTGAATCCATGGGCGGCACGGCCTATCTTACCGAGTTGATCAATACCGTCCCCACTGCCAGCCATGTGGTCACTTACGCCAGGATCGTCCAGAAAAAAAGGATATTAAGAGACCTCATAAGCACCGGCCAGGAGATTACCCTTAGCGGATACAACGAAGAAGAAGAATCCGACCAGCTGCTCGACCAGGCCGAAAAAATGATCTTCTCCATTACCCAAAAAAGCTTGAGCCAAAGTTTTTCCCCTATCAAGTCCTGCTTGAACGACGCTTTCGAAAGGATCGACCGCATTTCCAAAAACCAAGGAAAATTAAGAGGCATCAGAACCGGCTTTACGGATCTCGATAATATGCTTGCCGGATTGCAAAAGTCCGACCTTATCATCCTTGCCGCCAGGCCGTCCATGGGTAAATCCAGTTTTGCCATGGATATCGCCAAAAACATCGCTGTCAACGAAAAACTGCCGGTCGGTATATTCTCCTTGGAAATGTCCAAAGACCAGCTGGTCGATCGTATGATCGCCTCCCATGCCAATTTGGACCTGTGGAGATTAAGGACTGGCCGCCTGTCTTCCGAAGGAGAGAACAACGATTTCACCCGCATCCAGTACGCCCTGGGAGCCCTCTCCAGCGCTCCGATATACATTGACGACGCTTCATTCACTAATGTCCTGCAAATGCGCGCCATGGCCCGCCGTCTGCAATCCGACAAAGGCCTTGGCCTTCTTATCGTCGACTACCTGCAATTGATCGATCCCCGCAACAACATGGCCAGCCCGGTCCAGCAGATGGCTGAGATCTCGCGCGCCTTAAAAGGATTGGCCCGCGAACTTAATATCCCGGTGCTGGCCCTTTCGCAATTGTCCCGCGCCGTGGAAACCCGCATACCGCAGATCCCCCGCCTGGCCGACTTGCGCGATTCCGGCGCCATCGAGCAGGACGCAGACATAGTTTTATTCATCTACCGTGAAGACCGCTACCGCCCCGATACCCAGCGCAAAGGCATTGCCGATATCATCATTGCCAAGCACCGCAACGGCCCCGTCGGAAAAGTGGAACTTTTCTTTGACGAACAGCGCGCCAGCTTCAGAAACCTTGAAAACTACCACCAGGAATCGCCGGGCGGAGAAGCGGCAATGGAAGATATAATTTAATTTTTTCCAAAATAAAAAGGCCATTAAGGCTTTTTTTATTTTGGAAAAATCTCCGGATCGAACAAAAAAGGTCTGGGGCTTCTCATCTTCGCAAGTTTTTCTTTCAGGTCATTAAGGCCTCTGGGTTCCTTGGAGATTTCCCTCTTCATTGTTTCCGGTTCTGATTTTCCGAGGTAAACAGTTTTAGTTTTTCTCGGGAATAAATTATTGTTTTCCATTTTTTTATTTTTTAGATCGGTAAAAGAACTATTTCCGGCTGGCAAGCCGAAAAAAGTTCGGATCGCCAATCGTTTTTACTGATTATGTATAGAATATTTAAACTGTTTTATCAAATTTTTTGTATTATAAAAGAGAGGATAGCAAAGCTAGAGCCTCTCTATGGGTTGATTGATCGGATATCCGACCAACAACATGTTTGAACCGAATATTTTCGGTCCCTGTGAAGCCGAACATTGTCCGGCCAAAAGAGCTGCAAACTAGAACCATCTAAACACCTTACCGACAACCTTACCGATAAGGTCGCCGTTCTTATCCAAGCGATAAGCAACTGGCTTATACTTCCTCTTGCCATCTCTTTTTGATCTTTTAGAGACAGCTTTTTCGGTGTAATACACCATGCTTTTACCATCGGGGTTATATCACCCAATGGCCTTAAATACTTCACTTTCGATATTAATATTATACAATCTTTACCATATTCTGTCAAGCTAAAAACAAACCGGTTTTCTCGGTAAAAACTCGCCAAAAACAGGCTAAAAACGAAACGCCCGCCGGCTAAAATAGCGGCGGGCGGATTTCAACTATTTCTTGGCTTTCTTCTTTCCCTTTCCTGTCCTTTTCTTGGGCGGACAGGTTGGACAGCTTCGACAAACCGGCGGCTTCACTTTCCTGTCCAAATTAGGGAACTGATGAACGAACGGGCTATACTGGTGTCTGTACGGTTCTTCCGGAAGATCATTTTGTATTACTGGCATATTTTTGTTTTACTTATCGGCAGAAGAAGACCTTTGAAATGGCTTAATTTCTCCCGCCTATGAAGCCTCAAAAAATATATTTGAGGATTCAATTGGCAGGAGAAATCATATTTTAAAATTGCTGTTTCCATATATTAAACAAATTCGCCTAAAATTGTCAAAATTAAAATCCCTAAAAAGGGATTTTAAAATCGATGGATAAAAAACTAAGGTTTTATCTCATAGGGAGCAGTCGCTCCCATACTCGTAATGAAAATTGAACCGGATTCGTCGCGCGTCCAGGTGCCGAAGCTTTCCTGGATCTTTTCCGGATATCCGTATTTTGTCACCATCCGGTAGCTATTTATTTCATCGCTGTAGACGAACAAACAGCCGTCCTCCGCCCGCTTCGCCGCTCTTGCCGCTTCAGTCAATGCATAAACACCGCTCAAGCGATCAATTTCATGATCGGTGTTAATACACTCACTTACTCCTTTTTCGTTCCGATCCCAAATCTTTATTTTCGATCCCTCTGCCCGATAGACATTTGCCGAAATGCCTATCACGGTTATTAGGACCACTATTCCTACAATCGAAAAAACTGTTATCTTATCCACTTTTTTATTTTGTTCTAAAAGTACATTATCCTGTGTTGCCAAGATAAGTGCCTTCAGAAAAAGGTTATTATCCGTTCAGGATTTGTATATTATAAAACATCAAGAACATTATGTCAACAGCTCGTCATCTTCACTAAAGCTACGGCGGGCAAAGCGGGCCCAAGCAATTTTTCTACCAAGGGTCTAACCCTTGGTAGAAGATGGTTAAGACTTGCAAGGTGACACCTTGCAAGTTATCCACAAGAGTTGACTAGGTCCGACCTAGACATTTTTCCGTAAGTAAATAAAAGCACCCCTTTTAGGGGGTGCTTTGGATGATTTGAGATTTTGGATTAAGCCTTTATTTCGGCAATTTCTACTTCGGTGAAAAGCTGTCTGTGGCCGGTTTTGGCATGGGACCTCTTTTTGGCTTTGTACATGAACTTGATGGTCTTTTTGGCTTTGGCTTGGAGTAAAACCTTAGCGGTCACTTTGGCGCCTTTCAAAAATGGAGTTCCAACTTCAATCTTATCTCCGTCCTGAACCAATAAAACCTCGTCAAAATCAACGGTCTCTCCAACCTCTTTTTCCAATTTTTCGATTTTTATTTTCTTTCCGGGCTCAACAATGTATTGTTTCCCGCCGGTTTTGATGACAGCTAACATAATCTGGATAAATTAATATTTTATATAATAAACTATAACCCTCATATACTAAACTATTCCTGAAAAAAAATCAAATCCAAGGCGGGTTTTTGGCCTTATTCTATCAAGGGCTTATCCGTTTGGCTGGCCTCGATCGGAGAACGGCCGTCCTCGGTTATTTTAATGACATCCTTGTCTATTTTGGTGAATTCCTTGCTGGCGCTGTTATAGGCGTTGACCGCCGTACCCAGATGCGTCCCCAGTTTCTTCATATGTTCGTCGTAAGCGACCAAATGGCGTCCCAGCTGCTCAACTCTTTTGCGGATCTCCTTGGCCGACTCTTCGATCTGCATCGACCTTAACCCCTGCAATATCGTCTGCAAATAAACGTAAAAAGAGGTCGGGGAAACAATGTGCACCTTCTTCTCCCTGACGGCATAGTCGATCATATCGCGGGTGTTGCTTTTCATCGCCCCTATCTTGTTCACCAGCAGGTCGTAATATATGGCCTCGGCAGGAATGAACATAAAAGCAAAATCAAGCGTCCCCTCGTTAGGCCTGATATATTTGGACGTTTCGTCGATCCTGTTCTTCAAATCCTGGCAAAAGATCTTTTCCAGCTCCTCCCTCTTTTGATCATCCTTTTCCTGGATCACCCTGTTATAATTTTCCAGCGAAAACTTGGAATCAATGGGGATGATCTTGTCTTTCAAAAGTATCGCCGCGTCCACGATCTGCCCGTCTTTGAATTTGTACTGCATTTTGTACTGGCAGGGGCTGAAAACATTCTTTAAAAGCTCTTCCAAAAAATATTCCCCCAGTATCCCCCTCTGCTTGGTGTTTTTTAAAACGTCCTCCAAAGATTGCAGCTGCTCGGCAAAACCGACCACCTGCTTGTTGGTATTGTCCAGCTCGGTCAATTTTTTGGTCACGTCCTGGATGATCTTGGCGCTCTGGCCGAACTGCTCTTGGATGGCCTTGGTGGATTCGGACAATTTGCTGTCTAAAACCTGGTTAAGCTGATGGATCTGCTGCTGCAACATCATCACGGCGCCATTGTCTTCTTTCTTCTCCGGCGCTTTCCTCAACAGCAAAAATATCAAAACCGCCAATCCGGCGGTGATCAAAGTAAAGAAAAAAATAGTAAGCCCGTCCATTGATATTAAGATTACTATCCCCAGCCTTAAAAATCAAACCAGTGAAATTTTTTCCAATGAAAAAGCCCGTAGGATGTTCCATTATAATGACAACGAAAGTTATCTAATGGGTGGCACCGTACGAGCTTTAGGAGTGAGTTATCCCGCCTTCTGAACGTCTTCAGGAGAAAGTATTTATCAGGGATAACAACTGCTATTGTTTTTTCCTTATGAAGAAAAGGAAGGCTTCTCTGCAATAGCAGAATTTTTCCAAGAGAGTTCAAAGAAAAGGTTAAGATTCCTCTCTTTTTTAAAGCATAAAGCAACTATCATTATTAGGTTATCTTTAGCCGCTACAAGCGCTGTTACGCGGGCGGCCTAAAGTCCTTTTTTAAAAGATAACTTTTCTTTTGCAAGAGAAGCTCTTTTGCTTATGTTTTGGAATCTACCTGCTATTTCCTTCCCTCTTCATTGGGAAAGTAACTTTCTCGCAGGCAGAACGCTGGGCACCTAGATGGCCAATGTTCAACCTGCGAAAAATATATTTTAAAGAACGTTTTCTTTATATAAAGCATATCGAATAATCTGTCAAGAGGTATTGCCAATGCCAGGTTGACAAAATGCGTATTTTGTTTTATTATATAGGGTACAAAATGCTCCTTGAAAACTTAATATTTGAAAACTTTTTTTGTGGACGGCTGATTGTCTATTTTGGGAAAAACAGCCAGCCAGCCGCTCACAAATTAGTGTGCGGATGTAAAACCAAGTAAAAAGAATGGAAACCATCACCGTCCCCTCCTGCAAGGGAAATGGAAAGAGTATTTATGCTAATTATTATTCTGGTATTGAAAAGAGCAAAAATTGCATAATTTATGCTTGCTCAATGTTTCAATATCCAGACATGAACTCCTCTTTTTTGGAGGAGCTGTCAAAGGATTTCGATGTCATTGCCCCGCATTATACGGGACATGGCATCAACGACCAAGAAGTCGATTTCACTTTCGACGACTTGGTTGACGATATCAAGTCTGCAATCCTTTGCGCCAAAGAGGAATACAAATATGAGAATATAATCTTATTTGGATTCTCCCTTGGGGGAATAATAAGCGCGATAATTGCTCCGGAGGAAGGTCTTCCTTTGAAAGCGATATTCGCGATGGAGGTGGTCCTGGCTGAAATGCCGGAGACATATAAATATGTCTTAAGGGTCCCCTTCATAAAAAGCAGAGAAGGACTCCTCCAACTCGTTGGGATACTCGAAAAAATAGTCCCGGCGAGAACCAAAATTTCTGAACGCTGGTTCAGAAATGAAAGGATCGCGAGTAAAAGCGATCTTGAGGCCTCGGCCAGTTTCCCTTTTGCCACCCAAGCGTATAGGAAAGAGTTCTTATTATCTTTCCTAAGAGCAAAAACGGATGGGATAGTCACAAGGGGGTCTAAATATCCTTTTGTGATGATCGCTTCAAAAAGCGACCGGCTGATGCCCTTTGGATATCAGCAGATGGTATCCAAAAAAATAAAGGCCGCCGAGTTCATAAAGCTGAACATCGGCGGAGATCATTGCTCAATGCAGCCGCACAAAGTTTTGGAAGTGGTTGTTCCAAAACTTAAAAAATATTTCAACCAAGCGCTATCATAGCGCTTTTTATTTTGCTAAAACTGGCAAAGGCCGGGCCTTTGCCAACTTTTAGCCATATTTATCAACAAAATATGGGGACTCCTACGTTTGCGAAGCTATGGCGAGGCCCGCCTTCGCTCTGCGGGAGCTACGGCGGGTACAATAAAACAAAAAACAACCCTAGGAAGGGTGCTTTTTGATAATGATGTCCCCGGGCGGGATTTCCAGACGAATCCAGAAAGCCGATCCCAGAAACTTCAACTTCAATGCTGGTACTATACCACAATGACAATATTCTGTCAAGAGGTATTGCAGCTATCGTTAGCCAAGCCTCTAATAATATATACGTTTGAAAGCTGCATTTTGATTCACTTCAATCCCCTCAAGACAATATGGCCTCGCCCCATCTTTGATAATTTTATATTCACAAAAAGAAAAGAGGTAGAAAGCAAGATCGAAGATATGCTCAAAAAGATCGGAAGCAATTTCTTTGGACGATATCAAACAAGCCGTCTATGAAGAAGACGACAGCAAATGTATGATGGAGATCATCGCTATGTTCGACAAGGGCCAAGGAATAAACGAATTCAATAAGATCATGGAAATAGTCAACGAAGCCTGGAAATATTTCCCGCACAAAATGATCGACGGCCTCTCCCCCGCGGAAAAACTGATGGAGCGCGAAGAAGATCGCAACGGATCAAACGGGCTATTTCACTTCTAGATCCAACCCGGCTTAACTCAAGTGAAAAAATATAGGATAGTTGATAACTAACTTTATAAAATTAACCAAAACACAGAAATTTTATAAAGTTAATGGCCAACAACACGCATGCAATTGTAATTGAATGGGAAGAGGGCTTTTGAGAGCAGTTTTAGACATGTTCAGGTCCTTCGCTAAGAGAAAGTATTATTTGCATCCAAAAATATTTGTCAACATTTTCATCTGCTGAGAATAGCATTCCTCTTCAACGGGCCGAGATCTTTTTTTCGCCTCCTCGACACATTCGCTGCAAGTCATCTCGGCGCGAAACACTATCGCGGGGAAAAAAACATGGCCTTCTTTGATCAGCGTTCCGGACGGTTCGTGGCCTCCAAATTTCCTTCCACATATTGGACAAGGAAGCCAAAAGTATCCTCCGAAAAAGGCTATGAGTCTCTGGACCCAACGAGGCTTTTTCAAACGATATTTACTGCCTGCTATTATTGTTCCGTCTTTCAGAACGACAAAATTACTAAATTCTTTAAACATATGCCTTTGGGAGAAGAGAAAATTCCTTCTCGGATTACCGCTCGGGTTTTGCGCGGGCTGTGAACAGCTTGCTGGGCGTCTCAATAAAGAGGCGGCCAATAAGCTGTTCACATAAGATCTCGAAATTTCTATATTTGTAAACGTACTCTGCCTTAATTTCAATGGTGATATTATACAACAATGTTAAAATACTGTCAAGAAGAAATTACTGTAATACATGACTAAAAACAGAAAGATTGGGCGGATGGCAAACGCCCAATCTATGATGCCGATATGGCGAATATTTCAGGCTGGCTGGCCGCTATGACCAATATTCCCCCGGCCTTTTTGGCTATGGGGTAAACGATCTCATAGCCTCTTTCGATCTCTAAATTTTTCTTCTGGCTATCCATGAACTGACCGATAAAGTCGCTGACAGTAGTTTCTCCGTTATCGGATAAAGCTTCAGAAGAAACTTTTTCTCCAGCATCAGGCATCTTTATCCCTAACAGCTGGTAGAAACCGGCATTAAAAGGATTGTCAGGCGCCATAAATTCAACCTGATATCTTGTAAGGCACGGATCTATGCCAACTCCTTCAAGAAAAGCCTTCAGATCTCCTGGGGCGAGAATTATCGTTTCGTCAGCTCCCGAGGAATCAAGTCGGAAAATACCGAAAATGTCCGCTTTTTTGTACTTGCCGAGCAAGCTGTTTGCCGGCTCGACTCCCATATTCTTGGATGATTCTTGCATCTTTTATCTTCTCCATTCCTTATTCAATTTTTTTAGAACTATACGCGAGGGCGCGCCGCCTGCCATCAAACGGCTTATTTCTCCCTCTCGCGCAAAGTCTTCGTAAAAACTTCTCACGAGAAAGAAAAATAACCTCTAAAAACAAAAAATTCTCTTTGGTCTGAGAATTTAATTTCGTGCTGCTTTCTTTTGTTATTCTTTAAAAATATAAATTCCCAGACATAAAAGTTCGGCTAGAGGAACAAGAGGAAGAAGTAAAATTGTTATTTATTCTGGGATTCATAATGTATTAAATAATCTACAAGATCCAGCGCCACCTGTCAACTAAATCGGGTAACACTCAGAAACCATACCTTTCGGAAAGGTATGGTTATATCTAGAGAAACTTGGCGGTGGGGGTGGCGGACTTTTTCAGGTCGGCCAAGGTGCCTTCAAAGATTATTTTCCCTCCTTTGGCTCCGCCTTCGGGGCCGACTTCTATGATCCAATCGGATTCCCTTAGAACTTCCATATTGTGTTCGATTATTAAAACCGTGTTCCCCTTCTCCGCCAATCGGCGCAAGACGATCAAAAGTTTTTTAACGTCGTCAAAGTGCAGGCCGACGGTCGGCTCGTCCAGGATATAAATGGTTTGGCCCGTATCGCGGCGCGCCAGCTCGTAAGCCAATTTTATCCTTTGCGCTTCCCCTCCCGACAAAGCTGTGGCGCTTTGGCCAAGTTTCAAATATCCCAATCCTATATCCATAAGGAGCTGCAATTTATCCTTGATCGGCGGGATGTCGCTGAAAAAAGCTCTGGCCTCATCAATGCTCATATCCAAAACATCGGCGATGCTCTTGCCGTTGTATTCCGCTTTCAATATTTCAGGCGTGAATTTTTTTCCGTTGCAAATATCGCACTCCACATAAACATCGGGCAGAAAATACATCTCCACCTTTTTGAAACCTTCGCCCTTGCAAGCCGGACAGCGGCCGCTTTTGGTATTAAAACTGAAATAGGCCGGTCCCCAGCCCTTCAATCTGGCCTGATAACTGTGCGCGAAAAGATCGCGGATCGTATTGAATATTCCCGTGTAAGTGGCCGGATTGGAACGCGGCGTGCGGCCGATAGGGCTTTGATCGGCCAAAACTACTTTATTGACTTGTTCTATTCCGATGATCTCTTTGTACTTTCCGGGAAAAACCTTTGTCTGCCCGTTAAGCTCTTTGCCCAAGATCTTGGCAAGAGTATCAATGACTAAAGTGCTTTTACCCGACCCGGAAACGCCGGCCACGGAAACAAAGCGGCCCAATGGAATTTTGAGATCGACATTTTTAAGATTAAATTCGCTCGCCCCTTTCAATTGAAGCCATTTAACATCGGCCGTGTCTTTTTTCGCAAAATTGGTGGCCGTGGAAAGTTTTTTGGATAAGTATAACCCGGTCAAAGATTTTGATTTGAGCAATTCGCTGTAAGTGCCTTCAAAGACAACTTCTCCGCCGTATTTTCCCGCGCCCGGACCGATCTCGATTATCCAGTCGGCGCTCTCGATGACCATATCATCATGATCGACAACAATAACGGTGTTGTTTATGGTAACCAGATCTTTCAACGCCTTGATCAAACGGTCGGTGTCGCGCTGGTGCAAGCCAACGGTCGGCTCGTCCAAAACGTAAATAATGCCGGATAAACCCGAACCCAGCTGGCAAGCCAGCCTGATCCTTTGGTTCTCGCCGATAGACAAGCTCTCGGCGTCGCGCGACAAACTGATATAATCAACGCCAACGTCCAGTAAAAAAGATATCCTCTTGCATATCTCCCTGATCAGCGGTTCGGCGATCTTCGTGTCTCCCTCGCCCAGGGTCTTGATAAATTTTTCAAAAAATACTTTTTCTTCGCTGACCGGCAGCAGGGTTACATCGTTCATGTTCTTATCGCCCAGCCTGACCGCTAAAGCTTCCGGCCTTAAGCGCGCGCCGTTGCAATCCGGACAAATGATCTCGCGCATATATTTCCCGATCTCGTTGCGCACGTAATCGGATTCCGTTTCGCGGTAAAACCTTTCCATCTTCGGAACAGCTCCCTCGTATTCGGGCAGAAAATCAGCATTGCCGTAAAGGATCAGATCCTGGATATCTTTAGACAAATTTTTATATGGTTCATCCAGGGAAAATCCCATATCATCAGCCGCTTCCTGCAAAGAAAATTTCTGGTAAGTCCCGCCGGAAAGCCTCATCATAGAACGGCTCAAGGCAAAACCGGGCATTATCGCTCCCTCGTTAAGCGAAAGATCGGGGCTTATGATCAGGTCCGGGTCTATTTTTTTCAGTTTTCCAAGGCCTTGGCACAAGTTACAGGCGCCATAAGGACTGTTAAACGAAAACAGCCTCGGCTCCATTTCCGGAAAAGATACCTGGCAGACAGGACAGGTCAAAGTGATCGATAATATCTCTTCTTTCTCTTTTTTTCCTTCCATCCAGACAACGGTTATCCTCCCCTTGCCGATCCTTAATCCTTTTTTGACCGATTCCAGCAATCGCTCCTTGGTTTCTTTCAGTAAAGATTCGATTCTTTTCTTTCTGGTGCTCATCGCCTCTTTTTCCTTTTTAGTCAGCTTTTTGTCCCCGGCCAGATCTTTTTTGTATTCGTTAAGCGAAACACGGTCAACCAAAACTTCTATATTATGAAATTTATTTTTATCCAGATCCTTCTCGCGCGCTTCGGAAATAGGATAAGCGATGCCGTCGATCCTTACCTGCGGCCATCCTTCCTGCCATATTTCTTCAAGGGTTCCTTTATGCTCGCCTTTCTTGCCAATAACAACAGGAGCCAAAATAGAGATCCAGCTTTCCTCCGCCAGTTTATAAATATGATCCGCTATCTGGTGCGGAGTTTGCGAAGCCAGCGGACGGCCGCAGGTCGGACAATAAGCTTTGCCGACATAAGCGAAAAGCAATCTTAAATAATCATATATCTCGGTTAAGGTTCCCACGGTGGAGCGAGGATTGGAGGAAATGGTTTTCTGGTCAACGGCCACGGTCGGAGACAATCCTTCGATCTTTTCGACATCCGGTTTTTTCATTCCGCCCAAAAACTGCCTGGCGTAAGAAGACAAGCTTTCCAAATAACGGCGCTGTCCTTCCTGAAAGATGGTATCAAAAGCCAGCGAAGATTTACCCGATCCGGAAGTGCCGCAAATCACCACCAATTTGTTCTTGGGGATCTTGAGGCTGATATTTTTAAGGTTGTGCACCTTAACTTTGCTAAGTTCGATAAAATCTTTTTCCATAAAAAACAAAACAAGGGCAAAAGTCAAAAATACTTGCTGCCGACTTGAAATTTTAGCATATTTTCACTTTTTTTGAAAGATAGATACAAGGGATAAAAATAGGGCTAAGATACAACAAAAGCCACCTTGATGGCAGCTTCTTGTTTATATACTTATGCTTGGATCATATCTCTCAAGTATCTCGTTTCTTCCGAATCATTGATCCGGGTATCCCCGCAGAAAAATTCTGTCCGTCTCATCTGCTTCACTATATATCCCTTCAACAGCGTATGTTTTTCATTATCACCGAAAAACACTTGCCGCTTGCTTACTTCCTTCCACTCACCGAAAACCTTAACGACAACTTGCCCATTCTCTTGTTTGGATCCGCATAAAACCAATATTTTTGGCATATATTTTTATTTTTTTAAATAGCAACGACCTTGAACTAAAACGATAAAACATTTTATTATCTTAGTCAATATCAAATAAAAAACGAGGCCATTTGATAATGACCTCGCGTTGCCTTTAGCAACTCTACGAACGCAAATTCAAAATATACTCTTTTGCTTTGAGTTGAGTTCTCAAATCGTTTTCCATCTCCAAAGCAACAAATTTAGAAAAATATTGCTCCGGATAGCTCTTCAAATGGTCCAGCTCGGAAAAATCATTCAGGAAATGAGAATCGCAACGATCCTCGTTGGCGTTCTCGTTGAAGCTTTTCTCCTCTCTCATCCCGCCGATGTGGTTGCACCCAATCGGATGAGATAAGATGGCCTTTTGATAAGCCTCAAATCTTTCAGGTCGGAGAATTTTATCATTCCGTAAATGACTGAAGTCGATGCATACCCCGGCATACCTGTTTAGCTCATCTTCGCTAAACAGCTTGACGACATTTTCCAAATAAATTTTCTTATAATACTTGGAGATATAAGGATGCGGCTCAAAGGGATGAGTGTTAAACACCTCCGTCCCCCATTCTCTGGTGAAAAAATCCATCTCCGCGAGATCAAAATCTCCGCGAATATGGACAAAAGGTATCCGCTCGATCTTGCTTTTGGCCAGCAAATCATAAAGCGGCTGCCTTTGATCTTTTTTCAAAAAAGTCGGGAAAAGAGCTATCTCTTTTATTCCCAACTCGTCGGCCTCTCTGATTTTTTCCGGCCAGTCAGGGCTGGTCGTTACGATGGAAGGTAAAATATCTTTTGCGTCCATAAATTAATTGACCGATCGATCCCAACTGTTATTCAAAACAGCTGAAAACTGCGCGGTTAATTTGTTTTTTTAAAGGGTCAAACACGACAAAATATAAACCTTTTTATATAATTTGTCAAAAACAAAAAGATTGAAAACAAACCCTTAAAATGATATTCTGGGCCCTAGTTCATATGCCTGCCGATATTAAAGAAACAATCAAAAACCTGCCGGTCAATTCGGCTGTTTACCTGTTCAAAGACCAAAGCGAACGGATCATTTACGTCGGCAAGGCCAAAAACCTCAAAAAAAGGATAACTTCCCATTTTCAAAGAAGAAAAGACGCCCGCTATGATTTTTACGACCAGGTGGCTGACATTGATTTCATCAAATGCCGGAACGAAAAAGAAGCGCTGATCCTGGAAAACGACCTGATCAAAAAGTTCATGCCGAAATACAATATCGAATGGCGGGACGATAAGAACTATTCCTCGGCCGGTTTTACAAAAGAAGCATCTCCCCGCGTGGTCATAACCCACCGGGCGCAAAAAGAAAATCTTGATCCTGTCGGCCCCTTTATCTCCGGAACGGAGCTGAAAAAATTTTTAAAGGACATCAGAAAGATCCTGCCTTACCGCACCTGCCGCAATTTGCCGAAAAAACCTTGTTTGTACTCCGACCTGGATCTTTGCCCGGCTCCCTGCGTGAATAAACGCCAAAAAAAGAAGTATAATGAAATGATAGCCGTCCTGAAAACCCTTCTGGAATTTTACGCCGGGAAAAACAAGCGGCTGGAATGTTATGACATCTCGAACCTTTCCGGCACCATGGCAACGGGCTCGATGACGGTCTTTGAGAACGGCAAAAAGAAAACCTCCGATTACCGCTTGTTCAAGATCAAAACCGTTGGAGGCCAAAACGATGTCGGATCGCTTAAGGAAATAATCGATCGCAGGCTTGCCCATTCGGAATGGAAAACACCGGACCTTATATTGGTTGACGGAGGAAAGCCGCAATTGAACGCAGTAAAAAACATAGGTATTCCCGCTTTGGCCATTTCCAAAGAAAGGGCTTTGGGCAAATTCGGAAAAGACAAAATATTCTCTCTTTTCTCCAAAGATCCGATATATCTGGAAAAACTTCCGGAATCATTGAGGAATTTATTGATCCAGGCCCGCGACGAAGCCCACCGCTTCGCCATTACTTTTCAAAAAAAACGGCGCTTGAAAGCGCTTGAACTATGAAAAATAAATTTGAACTCGTCTCCAAATTCGAACCGCGCGGCGACCAGCCCAAAGCCATCAAAGAGCTGGTATCGAGCATCAAAGCCGGAAACCAATTCCAGACGCTTTTGGGTGTGACCGGATCGGGCAAGACTTTCACAATGGCTAACGTGGTTCAAAAGATCCAGCGGCCGACCCTGGTCGTCTCTCCCAATAAAACCTTATGCGCCCAGCTTTATGAAGAATTCAAGGCTTTTTTCCCAAACAACGCCGTCTCCTACTTCGTTTCCTATTACGATTACTATCAGCCCGAATCTTATCTGCCTCAAACCGATACTTATATCGATAAAGACGCTAAAATCAATCAGGAGATCGACCGGATGCGCCACGAGGCGGTCCAGTCGCTCATCGGACGCAAAGACGTCCTGATCGTGGCTTCGGTTTCCTGCATCTACGGACTGGGCTCCCCCGAGACCTACCAAAAATTCTCCTTGGTCTTCAAAAAAGGCCAAGAACTTAGCCATGACGAATTGATTGGCCAATTGCTTGATTTGCAGTACGCAAGAAACGACTATGAGCTTTGGCGCGGCAACTTCCGGGTCAGGGGCCCGTTCATCGACGTTTGGACCTTGGGAAAAGACCAAATCTTAAGGTTCGAGATAGAAAGCGGAAAGATCAAAAACCTCTGGATCGGCGGAGTTCCGCTAGGAGAATTCGTTCTAAAAAACGAACTGGAGGTCTGGCCGGCCAAATTCTGGATCAGTGAAAAAGAAAAAATAAAAGCTTCAATGAAAGACATTGAAATGGAACTTAAGGACAGGGTAGAAGAACTGAAAGACGGAAAAAAACTGCTGGAAGCCGAAAGATTGCAGCGCCGAACCGAATACGATATGGCGATGCTGCGCGAAACCGGCTGGTGCCACGGCATCGAAAATTATTCCCGCTATTTTGAAAAACGCCCTAAAGGAGAACCGCCCTACACATTGATGGATTATTTCCCGAAAGATTATTTATTGTTCCTCGACGAATCCCATATGACAATTC
>Ga0265297_10001710_pt1 | contig 49150 bp, 50 predicted proteins | sample Munlanlwell13791_FD_192502 | JGI IMG/M metagenome (GOLD analysis project Ga0265297, IMG submission 192502) | Leachate microbial communities from a municipal landfill in Southern Ontario, Canada - Leachate well 137-91 | ecosystem: Engineered > Solid waste > Landfill > Unclassified | place...
CCAGCGCCTCGCGTCCGCGCGGCATATAAACCTCGTCATTCCGGAAAAATCGCTTTTTGCTCTTTGCAAAATGCGATTTTATCCGGAATCCGATTTGCTTTCTTTCTTCGTCATTCCCGCGAAAGCGGGAATCCAGCGCCGCGCGTCCGCGCGGCACATGACTCTTTCCCCTCCCCTTGAGGGCGCGAAACGGCGGTTGTCAAAAACTTGACTCTTAACCGATTATTTTCGTCAGTATTGATTTGAAGTTGCCTAATGTATGCGTCTGCCTCACAGGATATGCCTCAACGGCGTCCTGCAGTCCCCGCTTGATCTCAAGAACATTCGCAATCGTATCGATAGGGTCCACGGGAGGTCGCCCCCACTCAAATTGCGAATAATAAGGCACAAAACGGTTTACGCAGCTTGCCATGCTGGATAATGTATTTGTCAAACCACGAGAAACAGGGACATGATAAATTCTAACCTGAAAACGATCATCACGAAATTTTATCAAGGGAGAAATATTAAAGTGAGAAAAAACAACCGGCAAAAAAACTTTCGAAAAAGTCTTGTCGTTGATGCCGCATTCGCGCGCCCAAATGTACATAATATGAATAAACGAAGCGATGCTTTTTCCTTTTTCAAAATAATCCGCCGCGATTGTTTTTGTTCCAGTCTCATTATACCGCGCCATAATTTTTTCGGGATGAAGTCCTTGCGTTGTCAAGTATTCCCGATATTTGTCTAAATGAAGCGGCCACTCTTCGGGAAATCGGTTGAAATATAGATTTTCTGAGGGTGATCGGGTAATGAGACGAAACAGATGCCCGCTGCTGAAGGCAATATGTCTAGCTTGAACGTCGCTATTCTGCTTTTCAGCTAAAAGCTTCATCGCATGAACAAGATACGAAGGACTATCTCCAAGGCCGACAAAAAACGAATTAGGATAATCACTCAGTAATTTATCGGCTAGCCCAACGACGTCCTGATAACTCTCGTCTGTCCAAACCCCTAGCGTTTTCGGCTCAGAATCCTGAGCCGTATCGTTATCTGCAAACATATTATCAAAAAATTCTTGGACAAGACGAGCCTGAACGTCCTTTTCCTTCTCGAAAATTGATTTCATAAAAATGCCTCAGCCCCAATTATCCGAATAAAATACCTGAAGGAACTCAGTCTCTACAAGTGCAACAATACTTTCACTTAACCATAAACCTCAGCGTCGTATCCGCATAACTCCGCTCGACCACAACTTCGCACTCCGGCAAAGCCTCAAACGCCTCTTTCTTTGCCGTCTCGGCAACAATAACGGCATGAGGCGCAATCCACCCTGCGGTATCCAGCGCCAAAAACGCCGGAGGAATAAGCCCCTTCCGGTACGGCGGAGCTAAAAAAACCAACTTGCAAGGCGTTCCCGGATTTAGTTGGGCGCGACTACTCTGCGGTACGCCAGCTTCGCTGGCTCCCCGCAACCGTGACTGCGCCGGCGGCGGCATCGTCACATCCGCCGACAATATCTGGCACTTATCCGTAATCCCCAAAGTCGCCGCGTTCTGCCGCGCAATCTTTAACGCCTCCATGTCCTTGTCGAACAGCGTCGCCTGCCCCGCTCCCCACGAAATCGCTTCAAACGCCAAAGCGCCCGTCCCGCAAAACGCGTCGAGAACCGCAATATCTTCCGCAAACACATCGCCGATGTTTTTGCCCCAATCGCGGTGGGCGAGGATGTTAAACAACGCCTCGCGCACGCGATCCATCATGGGCCGCGTGACCATGCTAAGCGGCGGCTCAATCTTCCGCCCCGAAAGTGTCCCTCCAACAATCCTCATATCAACACATCCTTCGACTATAGAGATTCATTCTTTCCGCAAAACCAAACGCGCTCCCCTCCCCTTGAGGGAGGGGCGGGGGGGCGGGGTTGATAGTGGCGGCAGGAAAATAAAAATAAGGTTGCGATAAGCCTAACCGATAACCCCTCCCCTTAACCGCGTTATCACAACTAGTGATCTTAATGCAATCGCTGTATCGCGCCCTCAAGGGGAGGGGAATCCTGCCCTTATTGTTCATAGTTCAGTATCTCTCTTCGTCCGTCCCTCAAAAAACTTGCCGAGCGAATCCTTCAACACGCGGCGCGGAACTTCCTCTATCCCGCCGCGCACCAGTTTGCCCAAAGGAAACGGGCCGAACGCGACGCGGATAAGCCGCGTCACCTGCAGGTCGAGATAATCCATAATCTTGCGCACTTCGCGGTTTTTACCCTCGCGAATGGTGACGGAAAGCCACTTATTGGCCCCCTCTTCCTTGGTTTTCTCAATGTCGATCTTCACCGGCTCGTACCGAATGCCCGAAATCGTCACGCCCTTGGCGACAGACGCCAGCCTGGCCGGATCGATCTCCCCGTAAACCCGCACCCGATAGTGCCGCAGCCACGCGTTCGCCGGTAATTCCATATGCCGTGCCAATTCCCCGTCGTTGGTCAGAAGCAACAGCCCCTCGGTGTTAAAGTCGAGCCGCCCGACGCTCACGACACGAGGCATCTCCGGCGGCATCTTTTCAAAAACGGTAGGCCGCCCCTGAGGATCGCGGTTGGTCGTAATGGTGCCCGCAGGTTTGTGATACCGCCAAACGCGGGTCTCTTCGGGCGCATTCAGGGGTTTCCCGTCCACATGAATGACATTAGCGTCGGTGACATTCAGCGCGGGCGAGGTCAAAACCTTGCCGTCCACGGTCACCCGCCCCTCCCCGATCATCCTTTCGGCGTCGCGGCGCGAGCAAATGCCCGAACGCGCCAGCTTTTTGGCAATCCGTTCGCCCTCGAATGTCTTCCGAGTCCGCGATCGTTTGTCGTCCGCATTTGCGGATGACAAGCGTGAATCGCCGGACTCAACCAAATTCTTGACAGAAGAATTTGTCTTATTGTCTTTTTTGTCCATAAGCGCCAACATAATGAAAGAAAGTATTCCGGTCGAGAGTTATTCCCCTCTCCGCCCTTTAGGGGGGAGAGGGAGGGACCCATCGCGTTAGCGATGGGAGGGTGAGGTGGGACTCTTTGCAATTCCTACTCTCGAAATGGAAGAGGTACAGTTTCAAATGCCCAGCTACATGGAATTAGCGCTACTGGAAGCCGAAAAAGCCGCCCAAAGGGGCGAAGTCCCCGTCGGCGCTGTTTTGGTCTCCTCCACCGGCAATATCCTGGCGCGCTCCGGCAACCAGACGGAAAGCGACGCCGACCCGACGGCGCACGCCGAAATGCTGGTGTTGAAAAAAGCCTCTCAAAACAGGGGTTCCCCGCGCCTGACGGATTGCGATTTATACGTGACTCTCGAACCCTGCGCGATGTGCGCCGCCGCCATCAGCCTCGCCCGTTTGCGGCGCGTCGTGTTCGCCGCCTACGATCCGAAGGGCGGAGCCGTGGAACACGGGCCGCGTTTCTTCTCTCAACCGACATGCCATCACGCGCCTGAAATTGTCGGCGGCGTGGAAGAAAAACGCGCGCAAGAAATGCTGAAAAAGTTTTTCGCGGGGAAGCGTTAGACTCTACCCCTAGGGGTTGTTCATCTTTCGTTAGTAATTGCAGCTCATATTTGGTGCATATCATTCAGGCGCAGATTCGTTTTTCATTCGCGCTATGTTGTTTGCTCTTCATTCCCCGCGCTCATCGACAACGATGCGTGAGGGAATTTTTTTCTCGGAGCGTCACAGAAGTGAATCTGTTGCGCGCATGCAACGCATGAAGACGATACGTCTCGTTTCAAGTCAAAATTCCGACCGACGACAAAAATTTTGTTGACTCTTTTTCACGTAAGACCCAACATCATCCCACTCTACTCTAGTCAATCAACTAAGGAGGTCACTATGGCTGCCAAGAAAAAAGCTAAGAAGGTTGCTAAGAAGAAGACAACCAAGAAGAAGAAGAAGAAATAACTTCCGTCGTCCTTGTGACGATGTAATCAATTCTTCAACCCCCGTTCGGTATGCTAAGCGTTTGCTGGCAAGCCGAACGGGGGTTAAGTTTTTTTAGAGCCTAATGCGAATAGTTATTTAAATACGGGCACAAGTTGAAATATCGCCCTTTTTCTCGAACCTCTCCTAAAAACAAATCCCCCGCCTCATTTTTCCGCCCTGCTGCGCCGCAAAAAATGCTGGCGCGCCTCTTTTCCGCATCCTTCGGATTTATGGAGGAATGCCCTCGGAAATTTTTAAAAGCCGCCGAATTTTTATATTTTTATGTTTTTTTGCCGCCTCGCCGGCCGTCTTTGCCGATTCGTGTTATAATGATAGACACAGTCTATAATCGTAATATCGCGCGAATTCGTGAGCTATAATCAAAATATCGTGCTCTTTTTTGAACTATAACCGTCGAATTTCAGAATATCGCGTTTCTTAATACATCTTTATTTAACCAAAAAAAGCCGCTTGGCGAATGCACTTAGTGTTGCTATAGGGTTTGCCGTGTGCGGGTATGGCGGAACTGGTAGACGCGGCAGACTCAAAATCTGTTTTCTTCACGGAAGTGTGGGTTCAAGTCCCTCTACCCGCACCATTAAAAAAGGCTCCCCTCTTGCGGAGCCTTTTTTAATGGTAAGATGGAGGTCTTGAACCCACACAGTGGGTTCGCGCCAAGCGATTCCTTAACGGCGCGCGCACGTGTACGCGCGCCGCATAAATATTAGGCTTATCGCGCAGACGCGCCGGAGCGTAGCGACGGCAATTCCCTCTACCCACACCAATTAAAAAGCCCCCGTATGGGGGCTTTTTAATTGGTATGATAATGACCCAAACCCACAAAAAGTGGGTTCGCGCCAAGCGATTCCTTAACGGCGCGCGCACGTGTACGCGCGCCGCATAAATATTAGGCTTATCGCGCAGACGCGCCGGAGCGTAGCGACGGCAATTCCCTCTACCCGCACCAATTAAAAAGCCCCCGTATGGGGGCTTTTTAATTGGTATGATAATGACCCAAACCCACAAAAAGTGGGTTCGCGCCAAGCGATTCCTTAACGGCGCGCGCACGTGTACGCGCGCCGCATAAATATTAGGCTTATCGCGCAGACGCGCCGGAGCGAAGCGACGGCAATTCCCTCTACCCGCATCTCCCCAATCCCTAGTAAATCCACCCCCTAATGCCGATTGATTACTACCTGTAGTGTGTCTATAGTTACGCTTGCGTAAACAATGGACTAATCAATAGGACATATCATGCGTTGCCCCTTTTGCGGAGCGGACGACACGCAAGTCAAAGATAGCCGTCCGACGGAAGATAACGCCGCGATTCGGCGGCGGCGTTTTTGCGTTAAGTGCGATGCACGTTTCACGACATTCGAGCGCGTGCAACTGCGGGATATGATGGTCGTCAAGCGCAACGGCGAAAAAGAACCCTTTGACCGCGATAAATTGCTCCGTTCGATGAGGATTGCGCTTCGTAAGCGCCCTGTCGATGAAGAACGCATCGAACAGGTCACGAACAGCGTCGTCAGGCAGTTGGAATCTCTCGGAGAGGGAGAAGTCAGCGCAGCCAGCATCGGCGACCATATTATGGAAGCCTTGCGCACCCTCGATCACGTCGCTTACGTTCGTTATGCTTCGGTCTACAAGGATTTCCGCTCGCCCGGCGATTTTGAAGATTTCGTCGACACGCTGAAAAAAGAACCGGGATAAAAATCCCCTTCCCGACACCTAAGCCTCACTTAAGGATCCCTTTTGATGTTTACAGGACTGGTCAAGGATATAGGCACGGTTGTCGATGTCGTTAAAAGCGGCGACTGGACGCTCAGAATTAAAACCGACAAACTCCCTATTTTCAACACACCCGTCGGCGCGTCTATGGCCTGTGCGGGCATATGCCTGACCATCGTTTCAAAATCATATAATGTTTTTGATGCCCAGATTTCCCCCGAAACCATGAAAAAGACAACGGTTATGAAATGGGTTCCCGGCACGCTCGTTAATCTTGAGCCCGCCATGCGTCTGGGCGATGAATTTGGCGGACATATGGTATCAGGACATATCGATGGGATCGCCTTCGTCACGAACAAAGAGCGCATCGGCGATAGCCTGAACCTACAATTCGAAGCCCCGCATGATTTGGTGCGTTTTCTGGCTCCCAAAGGATCCGCAACTCTCGACGGCGTTTCATTAACGATCAACGAAGTCGATCATGCTCTCTTCACGATCAATATTATTCCCCACACCCAAAACGCAACTACCTTGGGCAAGCTTTCGATCGGCGACGGCGTCAACTTTGAGGTGGATTTGCTCGCGCGCTATATCGAACGTCTTTTGCAACCTCAATGTTAGCGATATACGTCCACTGGCCGTTTTGTATCTCCAAATGCCCGTACTGTGACTTTAACTCGCGCGTCGGCGATACATCGAGCCAAGAAATATGGCGGCAAGCCTATCGGCGCGAACTAGAGCATTATGCCGGCCTGCTTTCTGGCCGCAGCGTCAGCTCCGTCTTCTTCGGAGGCGGAACCCCTTCTCTTATGGAGGCGCAAACCGTCGACTCCGTGATTCAGGACGTCGCACGCCTCTGGCGCATTGAGAAAAACGCCGAAATAACGCTTGAGGCCAATCCTTCCTCTGCCGAAGCCTCCAAATTTGCCGATTTCTGCAAAGCAGGCGTCAATCGTCTGTCTCTCGGCATCCAATCGTTCGACGACGCAGCTCTAAAATTCCTTGGGCGCGTTCATAACGCCCATGAAGCCAGAAACGCCCTCGCACTGGCGGAAAAAAATTTTCCACGTTTTTCCTTCGATATGATTTATGGATATTCTGGGCAAACGCCAGAATTATGGCGGCAGGAACTTGGAGAGGCTCTGTCGATGGCAAAAGGCCATTTGTCTTTGTATCAACTGACAATTGAGCCTCATACCCCCTTCGATGTCCGCACCAAACGCGGTGAAACGCTCGCCTGTTCCGACGATGATGCTCTTTCAATGTATGAAACGACGCAAGAGATGACTTTATCCGCCGGATACCCCGCCTATGAAATCTCAAATCATGCGCAACCGGGACAAGAAAGCCGCCATAACCTGACATACTGGCACTATGAAGACTATGTGGGCATTGGACCCGGAGCGCACGGTCGTTACCGCCTCAATCAGTCGCGCCACGCCACGGAAAACCTCCGCGCACCTGACGCATGGCTGCAAAAGGTAAAAGAAGAAGACACTGGCCTCAAAGCCGACGAAACACTCGACGACTCTACGGCTATGCGCGAAGCCCTCATGATGGGGCTGCGCCTGACCGAAGGCATTGATTTAACCCTCTGGCATGAGAAGTTCCCGACCCCTTTGCCCGCGCTTCTTTCATCCACAAAACTGGAAAAGTTGAGGAAGGAAGGCCTTATCGCTCAAAATGAAAAAACCCTGCGAGCCACACCCGCAGGGTTGCAACGGCTGAACGCCGTCCTCGCATATCTAAACTAGAAAATACATACTCGCGTTCTGAATTAATCCATCGCCCAGCCGGATGGTATCATCTCCGGATTGAAGAACAAAGCCCAGTTGCGTTTTTTCTGCGTGTTGTTCTTATTTCCTCCTAATTCTTTAGGAGAAATTCCCGCCACCTTCATCGCATGGGAAAGAGACCCAACCGGAGTCATCTTGTCGCCCCTTCTAATGGCCTCTTCAACCATCCTCTTAAGAATATCTTGGGGCAAAGATTCCGCACTCAAGGGCACAGCTTTCTTTTGCCGGGCTGCTATTTGGTCGAATGTCTTTCTGAGCGCAAGCAACCTTCTCTGATTCCGCGCCAAAGGTCCCACAGCAGGAGCTGCCAGGGCGGCGCGATAATCGGGACGAGGCGTAAAGCCCATTCGGGGCGATAACCCCCTCTTGCTGAACATACCTGCAAATTTATCGTCGCTCTGCGCCTGACGCTTAGCAATAGCGGAAGTCGGCGACATCGCCTGACTATTGGGCTTAGGCGTGCGCGTAACGCCGGTCTTTTTTTCGGCGTTTATCAAACTCTTTTCGCTGAGTTTTACATTGACTGGAATTGTCGAAGAGGAAATATCCGTATTGCCATCGACTTTGTAATGGATATCGAGCCCGGTTGCGGCTCCGCCTATGACCCCTAACTGAGGGCCGACAATGCTTTCCATCTCTGTTGAAGTAATGACTGCCATTTAAATAGCCTTTTCACTTTATGGACTCATTGTAACCAACTAGCGTTAAATCTTGCTGAATCACGGGTCAACGCCATGAAAGTAAAAGAAAAAGCTATTATGTGATTAAGAAATGATTACTCGAAAACGAGAGCCATTTATCAAAGAAAAGCATCAAGTTACGCAGCCCCGCCTCTACGGATATTCGCACCGCTTATGCAACTATTTATATTGACAGCTTTTGGCCGCAAAAAAATTTCAGCGTGTCCAGGAAACAAACGTCGTCGGAGCGTTATCGATGACGCGCGCGCCGTCCTGAGTCACCTCGTTAACGGCCATCGCGCGCTCGACCATGCCGGACCGCGTCAGGCGGAAAATGCCGTCAAGGCCGGCAAAGCCGTTCGGGTTTGTCAGCGCCGCCTCGTCATAGCGCCCGCCGCGTTTAGCCAAAACGGAAGCCAACGCCGTGGCATCATAGGCCAAAGTCGCCAGGCGCGGCGGTTCTTGATTATAGGTTTCCGTATAGCTTGTTATGAAATTCTTTCTAAAGCTTGTATCGGGAGCGGCATACCAGCTTCCGACAAGGAAAGAATTCTGGCGCGCGAGATTCGGCACATCCCACAATCCCGTGCCGAGAATTCTGGTCTTCGACGGACTAAATCCGGCTGCGGCCAGCTGAACCGTAATAGATTTAAGATCCTTGTCGTTTTCAGGCAGGAACAAAGCATCAATATTGTCTCGTTTCTCTGCCAGCGCTTTAATTTTGTCTCCGGCATTGCGCGCGGCTGGATCGAAATATTCGATGCTAACCAGATTTTCCCCGCCTTGCGTTACCGCCCTACGAAACACGCTGCCGACCACATTTCCATACGGTGTTGAGGGAACAAGCGCCGCAAAATTATGCAATCCTTGCGAGGCGGCGTAGGCGACAATGCGCTCAACCTGCGCGCTTGGAGCCAAACCCATCACAAAGACACCCCTATCAGCCAACGATGTGTCGGTAGACAAAGGCAACATCATCAATCCGTTCACCTGAGCCACAAGTTTGACGGCGGGAACATCGGACGCAAACAAGGGGCCGATGATAAGGCGCGCGCCGTCTGCCACTGCTCCGCGGGCAGCCTCTTGCGCGCCGCCTTCTGCGGCAGTATCGCGTGGCATCAATTCAAAATTGGTCTCCGCCGCGTCGAAAACCGCCTGTTGCGCGGCATTCAGCATCGCCTGTCCCAAGGCGGCGTTCTTTCCCGAAAGAGGCAAAAGTACGGCGGCTCTTATCTTGCCTTGCGGCAAAGGGGCCATTCCCTGCCCTAAATTTGACCCCCCTTGATAATAAGGTTTGTATGTGGAGCCCTGTTTTTGCGATACTGCGCCTGTCTGTTGGAAGACATCCGCACAGCCGCCTATCGTAAGCATGAAAGCAACGCATGCCGCCAAGAAAAGAAAACGTTTCATCGCCTGATTACCCACAGTTAGGAAAAACGCTGCTTGAAATTAGCGGGAACGGCGGCGCAAGTAAACCGTCACCCGGACTTTATTTGGTCGCCACGCCCATCGGCCATTTAGGCGACATATCCCTGCGCGCCCTGACGGTTTTAGCGCATGCGGACGCCATCGCCTGCGAGGATACGCGCACCAGCGGCGTTTTATTACAAGCCTTTGGCATCAAAAAGCCGACTTTTTCCTATCACGACCATAATGCGGATGCGCGGCGGCCCGAAATTTTGAAGCGCCTAGCTGAAGGCGAGGTTATAGCCCTTATCAGCGATGCCGGAATGCCTGCCATTGCGGATCCGGGCTTCAAACTCGTGCGCGATTGCCGCGACGCCGGATTTCCTGTGACTGTCATACCGGGCGCAAACGCCGCAATCACCGCCTTGGCTTCTTCCGGCCTGCCGACGGATCAGTTTGCTTTTGCCGGTTTTCTGCCCCCCAAAAGCGCCGCGAGGAAAAAAGCCGCCGCCGTTTTCAAACAAAGCCAGGCAACGCTCGTTTTTTACGAATCTCCTCAACGCCTTGCGGCAAGCCTTGCCGATCTGGCGGAAACACTCGGAGCCTCAAGGCCGGCAGCCGTAGCGCGCGAGTTAACAAAATTCTACGAAGAAATCCGGCGCGGGACTTTGGGCGAGCTGGCCAAGCATTACGCAACCAACGAAGCCAAAGGCGAGATCGTCATCTTGGTTGCAAAAGATGAAAACGCGCAACCTGAAACATTCGATATCGACGCGCTTTTATCCGAAAGATTGAAACACCTGAGCGTGCGCGACGCCGTCGCTGAAGTATCCGAAATGACAGGGAACTCCAAAAAAGATGTATACGCGAGGGCGCTAAAGTTATCTGAATCCAAGAAGAAATGACGCAACGGCTTTCTTTTGGTTACGAAACACCCTAATTACAAAAAATCGTGGCGCAGTTTAGACGAAGTCACCTCTTCGATTCCACGTGATGCCAAAAGAGAGGTGTATCTTGAACTAACTTCTTGCAAACCCTCTTGGTGATTTATCTCAAATCGCATTCTGTCCGACAGCGGCCCAACATGAACAATTTCAACCGGCATATCAAAGTGCTTACTCAAATCAAAAGCCGTTTGAACGATGACCGACGTTTTGCATTCTTTCAGGGTTATATCGTTCTCCATAACCTCTATAGAAACGATTTTTGAGTCTCCATCTGATTTTTCGCCGTTTGTTTTTATATCAATTAAATTATACCCCATCGCCGCGCGCACGATCCATTGGGAAACTTTTCCTCCATTCCAGTTCCGCCTCGCTCCTATCCATTCATGACCAAGGGGAAAGGGCGTTCTAATGTTCAGCGAATCCTCATAAAGAGAATAAATTTTGCTGCAAAGCTGTTCGCCCAAATACTTGCCTTCCGAGAGCGTAATAATGACAGACGCGGCACCGTTAAGGTTTACCTTGTAAGGCGAGGAAGCCGATGCGGGAAGTGTAGTATCCTTTTGGCCTTTTCTGAATATCGAAAGTAAAATCACGGGAACCTCCCTATATGAGATATAAAGTTATATCTAATCTTGCGTACCATAATTTTAGATTCAAAAACATAGTTTTGGAATATTTCAGAAATCTATGGTTAATATCAAAAACGACTATAACGATTGGCTCTAATAAGCAAACAAGAAATGACCCGCACGTCCTACAAAACAGGCCTTGCCGCCGAAAGAATGTGCCGCCTGGCCTTAAGGCTCAAATTCTATCGCATTCTCGCGCAGCGTTACAAAACGCCGGTTGGTGAAATCGATATTGTCGCCGCTCGCGGTAATACCGTCGTTGCTATCGAAGTCAAAGCCCGCGCCACGCGCGATGCCGCCGTAGAATCGATATTCCCCCAGCAGCAGGCGCGCATCGCCAATGCCCTACAGCACTTCATAATGTGCGCGCCGCGTTATGCAAACGCGAACCTGCGCTTTGACGTGATGCTGGCCACGCCGTGGCATTGGCCGGTTCACATCAAAAACGCATGGATGGCGAACTAGATCTATTTCTTTTTTACTGGCCCTAAGGGCAAAACAACCTTGCCGTACATTTCGTTCAGAATCTGTGCAAAGGCAGCATAAATCGCCGTAGCTCCGCAGAAGACTCCTTCCCATCCTGCTATGCGGGTAACGGTTTCGTTCTGATACCAGTCTCCAACAGCCAGCAGAAAATACAAAACGACAAGCGAGCCGAAAACGACCTGCAGCGCTTTGTTCAAACGTAGCGTCCCTACGAACAGTCCAAGCGTGAACAAACCCCACATGGCTAAAAATATGGCCATTGTTTGTTTATCCGGCCCTACAATGCCGAGCGAAGTCTTCGGCAGAAGAATCAACGTCACAAGAGAAATCCAGAAAAGACCATAGCTTGTGAAGGCCGTCGTGCCGAAGGTATTTCCCTTTTTCCACTCCATAAGGCCGACGATAATTTGCGCCAACCCGCCGTAGAAAATCCCCATCGCGAGAATCATGGAATCGAGGGGATAGAAACCTGCGTTATGGAAATTCAGTAAGATGGTCGTCATGCCGAAACCCAAAAGCCCCAGCGGAGCCGGATTTCCTGTCGTATCGAGTGCGCTTGCGATGCTCATAAAGGACTCCTGTCTAGGTGTTGATTAGGCAGTGATCAGTAAGGAGTCGTAAGCCTTACACAAAGGGGCCGCGCACAGAAGAAAAATATGTTTTGCACCTGCGAACGTGCAGGCATCGGCAAATCATTTCTTTCTCAGAACGATATAGAAGGCGCCTTCGCCGCCATGCTTCGGGGCGGCGGGGCGCAAGGCAAGAATCGAGGACGCTTCAATCAATTGCCCTAACCACGCATTAAGATTTCGGCGCAAGACTCCCTCGCCCGCGATTCCTTTGCCAGTAATAATGAGCAAATTCCTTTTTCCGGCTTTTGTTTTCTTGCGCATGAAATCGGCCAAAGCTTCGAAAGCTTCGACTTGCGTCATGCCATGAAGATCAAGTTTAGCGTCGATTTCGATATCTCCTTGTCGCAATAATTTTTCGCGGTTACGTTCAAGAGGCAAAAACACATTGACGGACAATGACTGTCGCGGGCCGATTTTGGAAAGCTTAATCGGCTCATGCGAAGCCCCTGCCCGCGCCGCCGCCTTGTCAACCGCGTCTTGTTTTGCGGTTGGCTTAATTTTTTTCTTTCGCAGCGGCTTAACGTCCTGCGTATAGATTTTCCAAGCCTTAGTTGTCATCGGGCTTCATGTCCTTGGGCAACAGAATAAAGGCGCGCCCAATGCTTTGCATAGCCCCGGCTTGCTCAGCCGCCTCGAACCCTGCGCCCCAGAAAAAATCGCCGCGCACGACGCCTTTAATCGCCCCGCCTGTGTCCTGCGCAATCATCAGGCGCTGAAGATTTTGCCCTTTGCCGTCCGTCGTATTCAACCAAACGGGAGCGCCCAAAGGCACAAAACTCGGATCGACGGCGAGGCTACGCTTGGGTGTCAGAGGAACGCCTTGGGCTCCCATGATGTCGTTTCTCGGCAAGCGGCGGAAAAAAACATAGGACGGATTCGTGTTCATAATTTCACGCGCAAACGAAGGATCATCGGCAAGCCGCGCGCGAATGGCGGGCATGGTGACGGGGCGCTGAACCTCGCCTCTCTCCGCCAACACGCGGCCAATGGCGTTATAGGCTCGCCCGTTTGCGCCGTCATAGCCGAGAAGCAGATACTTCTTGTTTTTCAGGCGCACAATGCCCGATCCCTGAATTTCAAGGAAAAACGCATCTACCGGATTATCGATCCAAACAATAGGTTTGCCGCGGGGAGCCAAAGAGCCCCGTGCAATGGCGGCGCGCTCGTCATAGGGAATAAATTTTCCTCGTTTGACTTTGCCGATGATTTTCTGGCCTTTGAGGTCGGATTTGAACGCGCCAAGGTCGGCGGAAATCAGATCGTCTGGCCGAGCGTAAAGGGGCGTTTTGTATTTTCCGCCGCGCCGCAACGAGCCATGCAGTTCAGGCACATAATATCCCGTAAAGAGACCGACATCGCCCTCGCGTCCGGAAAGGGCATAGGGAGTAAAATTTTCCGCAAAATAGGCGCGGGCGGCTTCGTCGGCAATCGGCGTAACTTGAGCCTTTGCGCAAACGTCTTTCCATGCCGGCTTAAACCTCATACTGGGACAAGAACGCTTAAAGGCGCCGAGCGCCTCGGCGGGCGCATCTTTCTCCCACCCTTCAAGGTCGGAAAAAGAAACGGGGGTCAACGTCGCATGATCCTTCTCCTGCCCGGAGAACATCGCACACGACATCAATAGAAAAAACAAAGGCAACAAACAAAAGCGCATCACAGCCCCCTTCACCAACATGCGCCGACAGCAAATCGCAATCGGGAAAAAACAGCAAGGACTTTTGTTTGCTTTCAAACCAAGTGTTCTATAAATTGAGGCAGAAGCGTATATTTGCTGTTTTTGGGGTCTTATTATGTCCTGTCTTGTTCGTCCTGTCATTCTCTCGGGTGGCTCCGGCACACGTTTGTGGCCCGTCTCCCGCAAACATTATCCCAAACAATTTGCGCCGCTTCTCGGAAATGAAAGTCTTTTCACCGAAACCCTAAAAAGGGTCGGAGACCGCGCGCAATTTGCCGCGCCCCTGGTTGTGGGAAACGTCGACCACCGCTTCCTCATGCTGGATTGTCTGGAACAGCTTGGGATCAAGGACGCAATTATATTCCTTGAGCCCCTTGGCCGCAATACGGCTGCCGCCGCGCTCATCGCTGCGATTGCGGAAGAAAAAACGGCAAAAAAAGGAGGAAAGAAAGTTTTGCATCTTGTAATGCCTTCGGATCACGTCATCGCCGATAAAGCCGCCTTCCTTAGGGCACTCGATACCGCGCGTCCCGCCGCCGAAGAAGGAAAGCTTGTTCTGTTCGGCATCACGCCGTCGCGTCCTGATACCGGATTCGGATATATCCTGTGCAGCGATAAAACGGCACACGCAGGCGTCAATAAAATCGAGAAATTTTGCGAAAAGCCAGCCGAAAATGTCGCGAAAGAGCTTATCGATAAGGGCGCCGTCTGGAATAGCGGCATTTTCTTTTACGATCCCGCCGTCTTGCTGAAGGAAGCCGAACGTTTGATGCCTGATGACTTGGCCCTCTGCCGCAAGGCTCTCGATAAAGCGCAAAATGACTTTACGGGAATTAAGCTTAGCGAAACTCTATACGCCAAACTTGGAAACCAGCCCTTCGATCGGGCTATTATGGAAAAAACGGACAAAGGCGCCGCTGTCGCCTGCGACATGGGGTGGAGCGATCTGGGTTCGTGGGAAGCTCTATGGCAAATCGAAAAGAAAGACGATCAGAAAAACGCCGTCATCGGACCTGTCGTTTTGCGTAATACGGAGGGCTGCTACATCCGTTCATACGGACCCACGGTTGCCACCATGGGCGTTTCCGATTTGGCCATCGTGGCCATGAAGGACGCCGTTTTGATTGCGCCGCGCGCCTACTCCCAAGAAGTGCGCGAGCTGGCGGACGATGTCAGCAACACGAAGAAAAGCCTCGCTCTCGATCATCCGCGCGTCATGCGCCCGTGGGGTTCTTACGAAGGGATTGCCTTGGGCGAACAGTTTCAAGTCAAACATATCATCGTGGCGCCCAAACGCTCTCTTTCCCTTCAGATGCATCATCACAGGGCGGAACACTGGATCGTCGTCGCCGGAACGGCTGAAGTTCAATGCGGAGATACTAAGAAAACGGTTCTTCCGAATGAGTCCGTCTATATCCCCATAGGAGCCAAGCACCGCCTGAGAAATCCCGGCGATGTCGATTTGCAACTCATCGAAGTTCAGTCGGGAGACTATTTGGGCGAGGACGACATCGTGCGGTTTGAAGACGCGTACGGAAGAGTTGGAAAATAACGCCCGATAGACGACCTCGGCGGGAATTGGCTTCTCGGCGCTTCGCGCCGCTCGCCATGACCTAATTGGTAGGATGGGCGGGAATTGGCTTCTCGGCGTTTCGCGCCGCTCGCCATGACCTAATTGGTAGGATGGGCGGGAATTGGCTTCTCGGCGCTTCGCGCCGCTCGCCATGACCTAATTGGTAGGATGGGCGGGAATTGGCTTCTCGGCGCTTCGCGCCGCTCGCCCTGTCTTCGCAATAAATTTTTTGTTTTGTGCGTTCGCGGAATTTCCGCGAACGCCTTGTTGAATTGCTCGCCATGAACCCGCTTCTTCGCGGGTTCAAATACTGCCTAAATAATCAATAAAGGGAAGGGGGCGATTGCCCCCTTCCCTTTATTGGTGACCTCGGCGGGATTTGAACCCGCGACCCCCTGATTAAAAGTCAGATGCTCTACCAGCTGAGCTACGAGGTCACCTTAGGAAGCGGCTTTGTTATCAGGTATTTACCGCATCTGCAACACTTCACTTTAGGTTTATTTTCAGGCCAAAACGTTAAATACCGACTAAGGCCTTCGCAAATTCGTCCGCGACAAACGGCTGTAAATCATCCGCTTGCTCGCCGATTCCGACAGCGTAAATGGGAAGCTTAAAGCGATCCGCCAAGGCAACGAGCACTCCCCCCTTCGCAGATCCGTCCAGTTTTGTCACAACAAGCCCTGTCACCGACGCCATGTCGCGGAAAGCTTCGACCTGCGCGTGGGCGTTTTGTCCTGTCGTAGCATCAAGCGTCAGAATTGTCGCGTGCGGCGCGGAAGCGTCGAGTTTCTTGATGACGCGCACCACCTTGGCCAACTCCTGCATGAGATCGCCTTTGTTATGCAGGCGTCCCGCCGTGTCGATCATCAACACATCGCTTTTATCAGCGCGCGCTTCTTCAAAGGCGCGATAGGCCAAAGCCGCGGAATCTCCGCCCTGCTCGCCCGCCACCACGGACGCGCCTGTGCGTTCGCCCCAAATTTTCAACTGGCTTATCGCCGCCGCGCGGAAAGTATCTCCCGCCGCCAACGTAACTTTTAATCCGCGCGCGGCATAATCCCGCGCAAATTTTCCGATGGTTGTCGTTTTTCCCGTGCCATTGACCCCAATGACAAGAATGACAAACGGCTTGCGCGATAGGTCAATCTCCAAAGGCTTGGCGACCGGCTGCAAGACGTCCGCAATTTGGGAAGCCAAAGCCTGTCTCACTTCGTCATCGCCGACATCTTTCCCAAAACGGGACTTGCCGAACGCCGCAACCATCCGCGCCGCCGTCTCTGGCCCCATGTCGGCGGAAATAAGCATCTCCTCAAGTTCCTGCAATGCGGCGTCGTCAAGCTTGCGTTTAGTGAAGGCGCTCGAAATCCCCTCGCCAAGCTTGGTCGAGCTCCGGTTCAATCCTTCGCGCAGTCGGAAAAACCAGCCCGATTTTTCTTTCTCGTCCTTCATACGCTAAATGCTTTCTGCAATAACGGAGTCATTCTCTATCCTAACGCACCGCACGTCAACAATTTGACCCACAGGAAACCGGTCAACCAGCTCTAACTTGGCAAACTGCGGCGTACAACCGATGCCGTTGTTTTCGACCAATACGCTGACCGTCTTTCCGATAAGCGACCGAGAGTGCCGCTCGGCCTCTTTTTGCCCCAGAGCGCGAAGACGCTCGGCGCGTTTTTTACGTACGCTGCCGTGAACCTGCGGCATCTTAGCGGCAGGCGTCCCTTGGCGCGAGGAATAAGGAAACACGTGCAGCCACGTTAAGCCGCATTCCTGGATGAGATTATACGTATTAGCAAACATCGCCTCGGTTTCCGTTGGAAAACCGGCAATAACGTCCGCACCAAAAACAATGTCGGGACGGATTTTCCGCGCACGCTCCGTCAAGCAAACAATATCGGCGCGCGTATGGCGGCGCTTCATGCGCTTCAATATCAAATTGTCGCCCGCCTGCAGGCTGAGATGCAAATGCGGCATCAGGCGAGGCTCTTCTTTAATCAATTCCCATAAATCCTCGTCAATACCCGCAGGATCAAGCGAAGACAGGCGCAACCGTTGCAACTGCGGCACTTCCGTCAATACGCGCCGCGCCATAAAACCGAGCGTCGGCTCACCGGGCAAATCCCGCCCATAAGAGGAAATATCGACGCCCGTAAGAACGACTTCATTAAATCCTTCGTCCACGACGGCGCGCACCTGTTCCGTCACGGTTTCAAAATTCACCGAGCGCGAGGCTCCGCGACCAAAAGGAATGACGCAAAAAGTGCACTTATTGTCGCAGCCGTTTTGAACCTGAACAAAGGCTCGCTGCATAAGGGAAAGAGGCGAAACCGAAGCACTTTTTACTTTTAACGGTTTTTGAATCTGATTTTCTCCGGCAAGCTTTGTAAAGCTTTCGGGGTTTGTTTTTTCATGATTGCCGATAACGCCATCGACCTCGCGCATCGCAGTGTATTTCTGAGGATTGATTTGGGAAGAACATCCCGTGACAAAAATTTTTGCCGAGGGGTTTTCACGCCTCAACCGGCGGATAGCCTGTCCGGCCTGACGCTCGGCCTCTGCAGTCACGGCGCATGTGTTGACGATGATAGTGTTTTTCAGTCCTGCCTTTTCGGCATAGCACTGCATCATTTCGGATTCAGAGATGTTCAATCGGCAACCGAAAGTCAGGACTTCGGGCTTTGGGTTAGGCGACACGTTCTTCATCGCCGATATCTTCTGCCACCACGCCCCTATAGTCTAAAGAGGCAGGCCCGATCATCAGAATATGATTGTCGTCGCGCCATTCGATAACAAGCTCGCCGCCATCCAAAACGACCGTCGCGCGCCGCGCGCTCAAATTTCTCCGTACCGCCGCAACCAATGTCGCGCAAGAACCGGAACCGCAAGCTTCGGTAATGCCGGTGCCGCGTTCCCACACCCGCATGCGAATGCGATCCGACGCCAGAATTTGCGCAATCTCGATGTTGCAGCGTTCGGGAAACATCGGATCATTTTCCAAACGAGGGCCAACTTCCATCAAATTTACGGCATCAACATCGGGAACAAAAAACACGGCATGAGGATTGCCGACGTTCACGCAACACGGGTCTTCGAGACCGCCATAAGCAACGGGCACATGCAGCGTATCGACTTCCCGCGCAAGAGGAATTTCATTCCACACAAAACGAGGCGCGCCAAAATCGACAGCAATCAAACCGGAAGGATCTTCCCAAGCCTTTAAAAACCCAGCGATGGTTTCAATGATGCAATTATTGCGCTCCAACTCGGCGAACATCAGGCTCGCAATACACCGCGTGGCATTGCCGCACGCGCCAACCTGACTGCCATCCCTATTATAAATGTCCATATGCACGTCGGCTTGGGGGCTTTCGGGCCTGCGCAAAACAATAACCTGATCGCAACCGATGCCGCGTTTGCGATCCGCAACGGCGCGTAAAAACTTCTCTGTGGGGGAAAAACCGTTTAAACGACCGTCAAAAACAACGAAATCATTGCCGAGCCCGTCCATTTTAAGAAAAGGCAGAGCCAAATCGATGTTCTTGGGGAAGGCCACCTTTACCGCACTATGGATGACAATGGTTGATCTCCGTTTTGCTCGTCGATCTCTTCTTGCGTGAAGAAGGGACTGCTTTGCGGAGGAGGATTGCGCGTCTGAACCGTCGCTTCAGCTTGAGGCTGCGACCCCGCGGATGATTGCTGAGAAGCGTTTCCGCTGGGATCTCCCGAAGGGGGCGGAGAAACGCTTCCCTGAGTGTAGTAGTTCGCGGGAATTTCCGGCTGCTGCCCGAAAGGCGCGCTCGGTTGCTCGCCGTGCAAACGTTGCTCTGCGGCAGTCGCTTCGTCGATGGCTTCGATGATGCGGAAGTAATGCTCGGCGTGCTGCAAATAATTTTCGGCCGCGACCCTATCGCCGCCCGATGTCGCATCACGCGCTAAAGCCTGATATTTCTCATAAACCTGCCACGCATTGCCGCGAACGCGCAAATCGCCGCAATTGCTGTCAAACGACTGATGTCTCAAGGAAGCTGCGGAACGCGGGCGATTGCCCATCATCGGACTTCCACCACCACCGCCGCCGTTATTACGGTCATTGCCACCGCCATGATGACGACTGCGAGGACGCCTGCCGTTAGGACCTTGTCTCATTTTAAATACCGTTCCTGAGTGCGTTTATATTGTTTCGTATGGGCCTTCTTGCCTTAGTCTTTTTCTTATTCGCAAGAGCACCGCTTTTCTATGCGATTGCCGCGCAACACTTCCTTTGCACGAACCATTTCGCAGTAAGGCAATCTTAATCCATTCGCCGAAAAACATACAACTCTTTTTTTAACCATCATAAAAAGAACATTAGATGTTCGGAAATTTGGCATATTTGCTATATATATGTAACTTGTTACCGTTTTCCGATCTCTCTAGTTACGATTGTAGCCTTCATGCCCGATTTTGCTCACGAAATTCGATTTGGACGCCAAACAGGAAAAATTATTTGCGGCGTCGATGAAGTTGGTCGCGGCCCCTTGGCGGGTCCCGTTGTCGCGGCGTCGGTTATTTTGCCTTTTGATTTTCCGGACGCGCTTTGTGCCCAAATCCGCGACAGCAAAAAAATGTCCGCCCTCGCCCGTGAAAAAATCTACGAGCCCTTAAGAGAACATTGCCTCTTTGCGATTGCCGAAGCCAGCGTTGAGGAAATAGATAGGCTCAACATTTTATGGGCAACGATGCTCGCCATGCAAAGAGCCGTTGAACAATTAGAAACAAAAATCGATGTCGCCCTCATCGATGGTAACCGCGCCCCGAAACTTTCCTGCGAAGCCGTTCCCATCGTCGGAGGCGACGACCTCTCCCTTTCCATCGCGGCGGCATCGATCATCGCGAAAGTGTACCGCGACCGGCTCATGAAAAAGCTGGCCGAAAAATTTCCCCTCTACGGGTGGGATCACAACGCCGGATACGGCACGAGCGAACACATAAACGCTCTAACGCTCCACGGCATTACAGAGTGTCATCGGGCTTCATTTGCTCCTGTTCGTGCAGCAGCGAGAAAGTCGGTATAATTTATTCTTTAATGTTTATAGCAGAAAACCCCCATAACTGAATGATTCCAATGACTCTTTACGACTTATTAATTTCTATCTAGGATGCTGCCTGCCATGCCGCGACCTGTAAAAAAAGTTACGAAAGCTGTTTCAGCCTCCTCACTGCCGCTGGATTGTATCCTGATCGGCGACAGCATCCGCATCATGAATGAGCTTCCCGAACATTCAGTCGACGCGGTTTTTGCCGACCCTCCGTATAATCTGCAATTGGGCGGCGACTTGCTGCGCCCCGACCACAGCCACGTTGATGCATGCGATGATGACTGGGACAAGTTTGCCGACTTTGCCGCTTATGATGCCTTTACGACAGAATGGCTCAAAGCCGCCAAACGCGTCCTTAAACCCGACGGCTGTCTGTGGGTTATCGGCAGCTATCACAACATTTTCCGCGTCGGCACGATTTTACAAAATCTGGGCTTCTGGATTTTAAACGACATCGTCTGGTGCAAAAATAATCCGATGCCGAACTTTCGGGGCAAACGGTTCACCAACGCGCACGAAACACTCATCTGGTGTTCGACATCGAAAGACGCAAAGCCATGCTTCAACTACGAAGCCATGAAGAACATGAATGACGAAAAGCAGATGCGCAGCGATTGGCTCCTTCCGATATGCAGCGGAAATGAGCGCCTACGCAACGAGAATGGCGAAAAAGTCCACCCAACCCAAAAACCCCTGCCCCTCCTCTATCGCGTCATCATGTCGTCGACGAAGCCGGGCGACGTTATCCTCGATCCTTTCTTCGGCTCCGGCACGACGGGCGCCGCCGCAAAACTTCTAGGGCGGCATTTCATCGGCATCGACCGCGATAAAACATATGCCAAGTATGCCGAGCAACGCATTGCGGAAACGCCCGTTGCGCCCGATCCGGATATTTTGACGACTTTTTCCAAACGCGAAGAGCCGCGCATTCCCTTCGGCATCATCCTCGAACGCGGTCTTTTGCGCCCCGGGCAGTTTCTATGCGACGAAAAACAACGCCACCGCGCCAAAGTCAAAGCCGATGCGACATTACAGGCCAACAAGGCCGGAGACAATATTACGGGATCGATCCATAAGGTGGGAGCCCTCATGCAAGGCCTTCCCGCATGCAACGGATGGACGTTCTGGTTTTATGATTCCGATGGACGTGGCCATCTGGTCCCCATCGACATTTTGCGCCAACGCGTGCGCGCCGAAGCCACAAGCCATTAGAAGCCCTGCCGCACGAAGCCTTTTAAGGCGTATACTGATAGATGAGTTTCGTTCTCTGCGGATCTTCATAGAATCCGACAGAATCCAGCTGCATATCGAACTTAACCTCTTTCTGGGAACCGGCGTTTGTCTGAGCGTAATGCGCCTTCTGGCCCATATCCCTCCTCTCTTCAATCTTGCGCAAGGGCTCGACGTAAACCGTCCGGAAATTATAACGCAGGAAAATAATGCGCTCCGGATTTTGATTCTTTTCCATCCGGGTCAGAAGAGCCTGCGCATCTTCTTCCGACAAAGGCAGCCCTTCTAAAAAAATGGGGGAAGAAAGAATGGCGCGGAAAACCCGCGGAATATATTCCACTTTGGCGCCGCCGCATCCCGTTCCGTCAACCGCCAACAAGGCAAAGGTATTAACCCCGTGCAATGACGACTTCTCGTCAAAACGAAAAATCTTGCCCTCGAAATCAAAACGACCCAAACGCATGGTCAGGTCATGCTGATAATTTGTCGGATAGGTGGCGACGTTCATCGATACGGATTCCCGGATGGCCTGCCGCACCTGATTCCATTTAAAATCGTTTTGATAATACTTCTTATATAAATCGCATTCGGAAATGATCGCATACTCGTCGAGCAAATTCTGATCCAGCAAATTGAGGGCGTTAAACCGCACCAGCGTATGAATCAGATTAATCCAGGATATCTGAGAATATTCCTGAGCTTGCGCGCGTCCGGTAAAGAGTGAAAAAGCAAGAAGGACAAGACAAAGAAAACGGAAAAACATGTTGCCGCTCCAAGAGGGTGAATGGCCATTATAGCTCTATCAAGGCATGCCTGACAATTTTCTTCATGACGCTCGGCAAGGCTTCTTTATCAAGCTCTTGCGGCAAGACCCAATGCCCCCTGATTTTTTTCTTTACTGCGGCGACGGCAACAGCCGCCTCAAACGTAAAATGCGTGAAAACATGCCGGACAAGCCCCTTGCACAACATCCATTTCTCCGCGCTTGGCGCGCAGTCACGAACATCCGCGAGCGTCGGTATATCCCCCTCGCGCCAAGGGCTGCTCGGCACTTCCATCATTCTGCCTAAAAGGCCGTGGGGCGAACGGCGGCGCAGAAAAACTTCGCCTTTATTATTGATAAGAACAAACGCAACGGCGCGGCGTACGGGTTTTGCTTTCTTCCTTGTTCGTCGGGGCAAAGTTTCGGATACGCCTTTTTCGCGCGCCAAGCATATGTCTCGCCAAGGGCATAAATCGCATTTCGGAGATCGGGGTGTGCATACGGTCGCGCCCAAATCCATCAGCGCCTGCGCATAATCTCCACAACGCTTCTGCGGCACGAGCGTCGCCGCAACGTCGCGTAATTTTGCTTTGGCCTTCGGCAACGGCTCCGTTATCAAAAATACCCTCGACATCACGCGCTCGACGTTGCCATCAACGACATTCGCGGATTTTCCAAAGGCAATAGCGGCAACGGCGGCAGCGGTATAGGGTCCGAACCCGGGTAACGTTCGCAATGTTTTCTCGTCCTCGGGAAATTCTCCGCCAAAATCGTCGCGCAATCTTTGCGCGCATTGATGCAGCATCCGCGCGCGCCTGTAATATCCCAAACCAGACCAAAGACGCAGCACATCATCCAATTTTGCCGAAGCAAGGCTGTTTAACGTCGGCCAACGCTTAATAAATTTCTGAAAGTAAGGGCCCACCGTTGCAACAGTCGTCTGCTGCAACATAATCTCCGACAACCAAACGCGATAACGATCGGGAGCCTCGCCCCTGCCCGCCCGCCACGGCATAACGCGGCGATGACGATCATACCAAGTCAGCAAGAGCTTAACTTCCGCATGCTTTTTGACTTTTCCCCGTTTCAAAGCCAAACTCTCCCTTATGTTCAAACCACGCACCCTAGCTGACGCCGTCGATAAAGTCGCCCGACAATCCGCAGGAAAAGACTGGGGATTGTATGCCAATTTGCTGGGTCATTGGGCGGAAATCGTCGGCACGGAATATGCTCGCGTCACGACGCCCGTAAAAATTTCGTTCCCCTTCCAGCCAAACGAACCTCAGCGAAAAAACGGCGTCCTGACAATACGCTTACCCAAAGGCTTGGCTATGGAATTCAGTTTTAAGGCTGACTTGATCCGCAGCCGCGTGAATGCCTATTTCGGTTATGAAGCCTTTTCCCGTTTAGCCTTGGACTCCGCCTCTATGCCGCCGCCTACTGTCAAAAGCGAAAAAACGGCAGACCCTGCCGCCCTTGACGCGATGAAGGAGAAAGCCAAAGCGGTTGATAGCGATGAATTGCGTGAAGCTTTGGAAAAATTCGGCGAAGCGCTGCTTATTAAAGAATAAATCAAACCATCTCATACGGCCTGTTGGAGTTCTTCTTTCAAACGGTTGAACTCCGGCACAAGCTCCGAAAGTTTAGCGACGGACTGCTCTTCATTAAGGCCTTCGCGCAAACGCATCGCGGTATCGCTCAGTTGTTTCTGCAAGAAAACCAGCTCAACCGTCGTGGCCTTGCCTATTTTGACGCCATCGGCGGCGGACGGCATAAGCTCCTCAGCTTCCGCAAAAAGCTCTTCATGCAACTTTTCGCCGGGACGAAGTCCCGTAAAGGTAATTTTTACATCCTCGTCGGGACGCAATCCGGCAAGACGAATGATCTGGCGCGCAAGGTCGGCGATTTTTACCGGCTCGCCCATATCCAGCACCAAAACCTTGCCTCGTTGATCGTCAGGCCGCGCGCTTAAAGAGGATGCCTGCAACACAAGCTCAACGGCCTCGGATACAGTCATAAAATAGCGCGTAATATCTGGGTGCGTAACGGTCAAAGGCCCGCCTTTTGCCAGTTGTTCCTGAAAGCGCGGGACGACCGATCCCGTCGACCCCAGCACGTTGCCAAAACGCACAGTGACAAACCGCGTATGACTCGAAGAAAGATCAAGCGCCTGACAATACATTTCCGCGAGCCGTTTGGTCGCTCCCATAACACTGGACGGATGAACGGCCTTATCGGTCGAAATCAGAATCATCGCCGCACAACCGTAATGCAAGGCATTATCGGCAATGATGCGCGTGCCGATAACGTTGGTCAAAAAGGCCTCACGGATGTTTTCTTCGGCAATCGGTACATGTTTAATTGCGGCGGCATGAAAAACGAGATCGGGTTTTTCTTCTACAAAAATCTGCTTGTTGCGCGCGACGTCGCGTACATCTCCGATAAGCGACCGCACGGATTGGTAAGGGAACGTTTCCCGCGTTTCCATATCGATGCGATACAGATTAAATTCGCTAAACTCGACAAGAGATAAATGCTTGGGTTCTAATGTCGCAATTTGCCGCACAAGTTCGGACCCGATTGTCCCGCCTGCACCGGTAACCAGAACGCGCCGTCCCCGGATCAGCGCACGAATATCGTTGCGATTAAGCTTCGTTTCCGGCCGCCCCAGCAGATCTTCCAAAGCCAAAGGTTGATCGCGAACGGTTAGCATAGCCGTGATATCGTTACGCACGTCGGTCATGGCAGGAAGGCGTGAAAGGCTAAGACCAAGAGAAGCGGATTGCTCGAGAATCTGGCTGACAAGGCCGCCGTTAAAACGTGAAACGGCGCGGGTCAAAATCAAACGGGACGGCGTTTTCTTTTGCTTGCGCAAATCGTCCACTATTGCAGGCAATTCGTCGATAGTGCCGATAACATGAACGCCATGAATTGTCCGTCCTACGCGTTTATTGTTTTCTCCGATAATGCCGACAACATTGTATGGCGCCTGCGGATTTACGCTCACGGCACGAAGAAAAATATCGGCCTCATCCCCTGCGCCAACAAGCAAAACTTTGACTCGCCCGGCTCCCGAACGCTCCCATAAAAGCCCCATGCGCCTTTCCCGCAGCATTCGGAATATCATCCGCGCCCCGCCTAATCCCGCCAACATAATAAACCACGCCATAAACGGAACAGTACGTGGAACGCCCTCAAGGCGCGTTGTGACAAAGGCAATGGCCAGAAAAATCGCCACGGCAAGCGTTGCGCTGCGAAGAATTTCCAATAAGTCCCTGAGCGACGCAAAAACCCAAATACTGCGGTAAAGCCCTTGCGCCCAGAACACAAACCCGCATGTTACGGTAAAAATCGACGACGCGGCGAGCGCTTGCCCAAAGGATAGTCCGTCAAAATTCCCACCAAGGCGCAAATAAAGCGCAAGCCAAAATGAAAATGCCGCGACAACAACATCATGAAAAAAAGCTAATACCCGTCGATTAGAATAAAGTGCATTCATCATTTTTGTTTACTTTTTTGAGGATCGGGCTTTCCAACGAAAGATAAAAATTCCGTATGATTTGTGGGCACGTCCACTTTATGCCTCTTCTGCATTAAAATCGCAACATTAAGGCACTCAGTTGAAGAATAACCCTGTTGTAAAAAGACATTTTTTTCATCTTGGTGCTCCCCTTTTTATCCACGCTCGACCCTATTATGACAATTATGGCAAAGGCATACGTCTGCATGAAAGCGATTTTGCAAAAAACAACTACTGTGCAAAATAGCAAATACTGTCAGCTGTTGAGCCCTTCCGTCTCTTTTCCCTGTTCTCTTGAGGTCTTGTTAGTAACCATTTTTTAGAGACTAGAGACTAGTATTCATCAGTTATAGGTCTGGAGATGGGAAATACAAAATGGATAGTCCCCATTCGGCAAGTTTTGTTGATAACGAAGAAACGGGTATACCCGATTCTGGCTCCGCGACGTCTAAGCCTCGCGCGGCGTACCCCGAGATCGTTTGTTCTTCAGTTCCTTCAGCCGATAAACTTGAGGAATATCGCCGAAGAGTCGCCGATACCAACATTGATTCTAGATCGCTCTTATCGACTGACTATTTTAACACCTTCAACTCGGTCGTCATGGTTTTGGATATGCTGCCGGATTCTCCCGAATTACTTGAGGAGATCGAACAGTGGCGCTTCGTCGATTACATCCAGCACTTTAAATCCAGCGGTCTTGATTTTGCGGAGTTAGCCATCGAAGTCTACCCTTTCTCTCCCCCCGAGCTGCGTGAAGCGTTTGAACGCAAAGCCGATGGCATCCGTATCGTCATCGAAGAGCTTCCGCACACGCTTCGCCGACTGCTCAACGCCGGCGAGAAAGGCGCTTTTTCCGACATATGCCGTACGATGGCGACGCAGTTGCGTCTTTTGATGGAAGAAGGCAACAGCATCGTTCATGGCAACCAGGCCTCCACGCAAGCGGACATCGACAAGCTGTTTTAACGCCCTCGATCGGCTGCCCGATTCTCTATGAATCCAAGTGTTTGCGTTTTCAGTACTTTTTGATAAAAGTATTATTCCTTCCTGAGTCCAATTTCTTTGCCGATTCTCCACAACAGAAAATCAAGAAATATACAATGACGCTAAGGGCCAAAACCGCTCGTCGTAAAGATATGAGGGGTAAGTATGACCAAAGCAATTGATGTCGTTCATGCTGTTGAGATGATTCCCGATGGAGCCATCCTCATGATCGGCGGCTTTTTGTCTGTAGGATGTCCGCGGCGTCTGATCGAGGAATTAGTTCGACAGGGACGCAAAAACATGACCGTTATTGCCAGCGATACCGGTCGGCCTGACGTCGGGATTGGCAAATTGATCGACGCCAAATGCGTGTCTCAACTCATCGTCAGCCATATCGGCACGAACCCGGAAACCCAGCGCCAGATGCTCACGGGAGAACTAAGGGTCGAGCTTTCCCCCCAGGGAACTTTGGCCGAACGCATTCGCGCGGGCGGCGTCGGTTTGGGCGGCGTTCTAACGCCCACGGGAGTCGGCACGCTCGCAGCGGAAGGCAAAAGTGTCGTTAGGGTCAACGGCAAAGATTATCTGCTTGAGACGCCCCTGAAAGCCGATTTTGCTTTGCTGGGCTCGCGTCGCTCCGACTATCGAGGAAATCTCGATTATTCGCTGACGGCGCGTAATTTTAATCCCATTATGGCTTTTGCGGGAGACGTCGTCATCGCAGAACCGAATGAAATCGTTCCCATAGGCGTCATCCCTCCAGACGAAGTCATCACCCCCCACGTGCTTGTCGACTATCTGATTGAACGGAGGCAACGCAATGGAAGATAGAATTCTTATCGCCAAAAGAGTTGCTCAAGAGCTCCGTAACGGCAATTTGGTCAATTTAGGAATAGGAATCCCGTCCCTTGTCGCCGATTATTTACCCAGCGGCATTGAAGTCTATTTCCAGTCGGAAAACGGGGTCATCGGGGTATCCTCAGTCCCGGGGAAAGGACTGGAAGATGAATACCTGACGGACGCAGGCGGCGTTTTTATCGGCGCGCTTCCGGGCGCATGCAGCCTCGATAGCTGCACGTCCTTCAGCCTTATTCGCGGCGGCCACCTTGACGTTACGGTTCTCGGCGGCCTGCAAATCGACGAGGAAGGCCTTCTCGCCAATTGGATGGTTCCGGACAAAATAATTCCCGGAATGGGCGGCGGCATGGACCTGGCGACCGGCGCGAAACGCGTGATCGTTGCGATGTTTCATTCGGAAAAAGGCATTTCTAAAATCGTCAGGAAATGCATCCTGCCCATCACCTCGACGCGGCGAGTCGATCTTATCGTAACGGATCTTGCCGTCATCGAGCCTACAAATGACGGCTTGGTTCTTAAGGAAACGGCGCCTGACGTAACGGTTGATCAGGTTATCGCGGCAACCGCAGCCAAATTAATTGTTCCGGGCAACGTGCCGGAGATGCCCATTATATAGGGCGTTTACCATAGTCAAAGAACCAAAAGAGCAGCAATCCTACATTTTTCCTCTCCCCTTGAGGGAGAGGATAGAAAAACCGGGCGTTACACCTTGTCCACCGAAGCCCGCAGGGCGAAGGTGGAAGTAACGCCCTGGTTTTTCTTGGTGAGGGGTAAGGCTTGATATTTCTTTCCAAAAAGGCGATTCTGCGTCCGAAGCAACAAGGACGCACACATGCCGGAACTTCACATTCATAACACGCTGTCCCGTCAAAAGGAAAAGTTCAAACCCATCGACCCGAAACGTATCGGCATGTATGTCTGCGGCCCGACGGTCTATGACTTCGCCCATTTAGGCAATGCTCGGCCCGTCGTCGTTTTTGACGTTCTGTATCGTCTGCTCAAACGCCTTTATCCGAAAGTTACCTACGTTCGCAATATTACGGACATCGACGACAAAATTATCGCCAAAGCCAAAGAAAGCGGAAAACCGATCGGAGAAATCACGAAACTGACCGCAGAGGCGTACCATGAAGACATGGCGGCCTTAAACGCCCTGCCGCCGGACATAGAACCTCTTTGCACCGAAAGCATTCCGGCGATGCTCGACCTGATCGGCATCCTGATCGCCAAAGGACATGCTTATGCAGCAGAGGGACATGTTTTGTTCAACGTGCCTTCGATGAAAGATTACGGCAAGCTCTCCCGCCGCACGCGCGATGAATTGGTAGCAGGCGCGCGCATCGAAGTTGCGCCTTATAAAAAAGACCCCGCCGATTTTGTGTTGTGGAAGCCGAGCACACCCGATCAACCCGGCTGGGACAGCCCGTGGGGACGCGGCCGCCCGGGCTGGCATATCGAATGCTCTGCCATGTCCAATCAACATCTGGGCGCAACGTTCGATATCCACGGCGGTGGACTCGATCTGATATTCCCGCATCATGAAAACGAAATTGCCCAAAGCAGCTGCGCGCATGATGGCGCGCCCTTGGCGAATTATTGGATGCACAATGGCTTCTTGACGATCAACAACGATAAAATGTCGAAGTCGCTGAAGAACTTTTTCACCGTTCGCGAGCTATTGGCAATCGCCCCGGGCGAAGCGTTGCGCTTTGCATTGCTTTCCGGCCATTACCGGCAACCTCTGGATTTCTCGACAGAGTCTTTACAAAAAGCAAAATCAACTCTCGACAAATGGTACGGTGCTTTACGAAACGCAACCGCAGCGAAGTCCAAACCGGAAGCCGTTCCGCACGCCATTGAAGAATCATTGTGTGACGATCTCAACACGCCTTTAGCCATCACCGACATCCACGAAATGGTGAACGAACTTAACCGCGCAGCTACCCCGAAAGAACAAGAGCCGATAAAAGCCCGACTGCTAGCTGCCGGAAACGCTCTGGGCCTCTTGCAGCAAGACCCCGAAGTCTGGTTCAAATGGAAACCCGCCAATAATGCGGGCCCCACGGACGCGGAAATTGAAAAGCAAATCGCGGCTCGCCTCGCCGCGCGCAAGACTAAAAACTACGCCGAATCCGACCGCATCCGCGATGCTCTGGCAACGCAAGGCGTCATTCTGGAAGACAAAGCAGGCAACACAACCTGGCGCCGGAAATAATCTCTTTTCGTCATTCCCGCGAAAGCGGGAATCCAGCGCCGCGCGTCCGCGCGGCATAAAAATTCCCTCTCCGCCACTGGGGGAGGGGGTGCCGCCGCGAAGCGGCGGCGGGTGAGGTGGCGCCGGAAATAAACACGGTACCCGTTTCCAATCTCGTCAGGCCTCACGCGAAAGCCACAGCTTACTTTGAATCCAGCCCATACGCCGCATGCAGCGCGCGCAACGCCAACTCAGTGTATTCCTCGTCGATAAGAACGGACGTGCTGATTTCCGACGTTTCGATGACCAGAATATTTATCCCCTTTTCCGCCAGCGTTTCGAACATCAGAGCCGCGACACCTGTATGGCTGCGCATGCCCATGCCGACGAGGGAAATTTTCGAAACATCCTTGTGCGAGAGAATTTTTTTGTAGCCTATGGAAGCCTTTTCGTCTTCGAGCAACTTAAGGGCGCGGTCGAAATCAGCCTTGCCGACGGTAAAGGAAAGATCGGTCTTTTTATCGCTTGACGCCGTCTGCACGATCATATCGATGTTGATCCCCGCGCGCGCCAACGGAACGAAAATGCTGGCGGCAACGCCCGGCTTATCGGCAATGCCAATTAATGTAATCTGAGCCTCATCGCGTGAGTAGGCGATGCCCGTGACGACGTTTTCTTCCATGTTATTATTTCCTTCCATAACCAAAGTCCCTGGGAGATCGCTTCCAATTTCATTAGAGAATGTCGAAAGAACCTGAACCGGCATACGATAACGCATCGCCATCTCGACCGAGCGCACTTGAAGCACTTTCGCGCCCAGCGACGACAGTTCCATCATTTCTTCATATGAAACGCGCTTCATCTTCGTCGCTTTTTCGACGATGCGAGGATCTGTCGTATAAACGCCGTCGACGTCGGTATAAATATCGCAACGATCGGCCTTCATCGCGACGGCAAGCGCGACGGCGGAAGTATCCGACCCGCCGCGCCCAAGCGTCGTGATGCGTTTGTCTTCGGTGACGCCTTGAAACCCCGCGACAACGCCGACTTCCCCGCTCTCGACGCTTTCGCGCAAAAGCGCGCCGTCAATATCGATAATGCGCGCCTTTCCGTGAGTTGAATCAGTACGAATCCCCACCTGCCACCCCTGCCATGACCGCGCGTTCATACCGCGCTGCTGTAAGGCGAGAGCCATCAGGCCAGACGTCACCTGCTCGCCCGTCGAGACAACGGCATCATGTTCGCGCTGATCAAAGCGGGAAGAGATGGAACGGCAGAACCCTATAAGCTGGTCGGTAACGCTCGCCATGGCCGAAACGACGACGGCAACCTTGTGTCCGCGCTGCACTTCCGCAGCGACTTTGGCCGCCGCATTTTTGATGCGATCGACATCGCCGACGGACGTTCCGCCGAATTTCATGACGATAAGAGACATAACCCCTCATTTGCCGTCATTCCGCAAAATTCGCATTTTTGCAAATGCAAAAAAGCGAATTTATGCGGAATCCGATTTGGTCTCTTTCTTGACAGAGCCAAACATAATTGGAAGAGTTAGAGTATTATAAATTCCATCAAATCGCACAAGAGACAACTTGAACATGCGCGCTTCCCCCAGCATCGACCAAAAAGAGGTAACCCACTTTTCCGAGCAACCACAGGATTGGTGGAACCCAGATGGCGCATGGAGTCCCTTGCACAAAATAAACCCCGCGCGGTGCGAGTACATTCGCAAAACAATTTGCGACCATTTTAGCAGCCCCCGAGATATCGTCATACCGGCGAAAGCCAGTATCCAGCGGAGCGCGTCCGCGCGACGCATGACTCAGTTCAAAAATCTCTCAATCCTCGACATCGGCTGCGGCGGCGGCTTGCTATGCGAGCCCCTCGCGCGCCTCGGCGCAAAAGTAACCGGCCTCGACGCTTCCCCAAAAACGCTGGAAGCCGCCCGCAAACACGCGAAACAAGAAAAACTCGACATCGCCTACATTGACGGCAGCGTTGAAGACTATGCTCAAGGGAAACAGAAATTTGATGTCGTCCTTGCGATGGAAATTCTGGAACATGTCGCAGACATCCCTTCCTTCCTGAAAAGCGCCGCCTCCTTGCTCAAACCGAACGGCCTCCTTATCGTCTCGACAGTCAACAGAACAACCAAAAGCTATCTTCTCGGCATTGTTGTGGCGGAATACATTTTAGGATGGGTTCCGGCAGGAATGCACGATTGGGACAAATTCATCCGCCCCTTCGAACTCGCGGCGCACCTCGAAAAAGCAGGCCTAAAACTCATCGACCTGATGGGCATGGTCTATAACCCGCTTACAGGCATATTCAGCCTTCGACAGGGAAAAGTCGGGGTCAACTATCTGGCCACAGCAATCAAAGGCGGAGGGTAGTCCATCCGGCTTTTATCTATCCTATTTGCTCCCGCAAGGCTTGGCTGGTATATGAATACGAATCTTTCTAACCCCCCATCATCATTTGAGGTTTCTCTATGTCCCCTTCCGCCAAGCATGATTACAAAGTCAAAGATATTGCCCTAGCCGATTGGGGACGCAAAGAAATAGCCATCGCCGAAACGGAAATGCCGGGTCTGATGGCGACATGCGAAGAATACGGCGCCAAAAAGCCCCTTAAAGGCGCGCGCATTGCGGGCTGCCTGCATATGACAATTCAAACCGCCGTTCTCATCGAAACGCTTATCAAGCTTGGCGCTGAGGTGCGCTGGTCGTCCTGCAATATTTTCTCGACCCAAGACCACGCAGCGGCAGCCGTGGCGGCCGCAGGCGTTCCGGTTTTCGCATGGAAAGGCGAAACCGAGGAGGAATACAACTGGTGCATCGACCAAACCATCATGGGGCCGGATGGCTGGCGCCCGAACATGCTCCTCGATGACGGCGGCGATCTGACGCTGATCATGCATGAAAAATATCCGGAGCTTCTGAAAGACGTCCGCGGCGTATCCGAAGAAACGACGACGGGCGTCCACCGCCTCTATGCGATGATGGAGCAAGGCAAGCTCAAAATGCCGGCATTCAACGTCAACGACAGCGTAACAAAATCAAAATTCGACAACCTGTATGGCTGCCGCGAAAGCCTCGTCGACGGCATCCGCCGCGCCACCGACGTCATGCTGGCGGGCAAAGTCGCGGTCGTCTGCGGCTACGGCGACGTCGGCAAAGGCTCTGCAGCCTCGCTGCGCGCGGGGGGAGCGCGCGTCATGATAACAGAAGTCGACCCCATCAACGCATTGCAGGCAGCGATGGAAGGCTATCAAATTACGACCATGGATGAAGCTGCGTCTCATGGCGACATCTTCGTCACGGCGACGGGCAATGTCGACGTTATTACGCTTGATCACATGCGCAAAATGAAAGACCGCGCCATCGTGTGCAACATCGGACACTTCGACGCCGAGATTAACATCGGCGACCTGCGCAATTATAAGTGGGAAGAAGTCAAGCCGCAGGTCGATGAAGTCGTTTTCCCCGACGGCAAACGGCTGATCGTTCTCGCCAAAGGAAGGCTCGTCAATCTGGGCTGCGCCATGGGGCATCCGAGCTTCGTCATGAGCGCCTCTTTCACCAACCAAACGCTGGCGCAAATCGAGCTATGGACGAATCCGGGCAAATACAAAAACGAAGTCTACATATTGCCCAAGACGCTCGACGAAAAAGTGGCGCGGCTGCATTTGAAAAAGCTCGGCGCGACGCTGACGGAGTTGACGGCCAAGCAAGCCGACTATCTGGGCATTTCCCAAGCAGGTCCCTATAAGGCGGAGCGTTACAGGTATTAATTAGGAAATATAGTTAATTTCCCGATGCGATGGCTATTTCCTTATTCGCCATTATGCCTTATTCAGGACACCTGTCATTGTCCTTTGCGATTCTATGGTTCCTTTGTCACTCAATTACGCCCCTTTTGCAGCCGTCGCGGCGATTGTTTTAGCCGCTGTGGTCGTGCTTGGCCTTAATATGGGCGTGCAATCGACGACGATCATCATCGTTATTCTCGCCGGCGTTACGATAGGGCTGGCATGGCTTACTTTTGCGCTCAACGGCCATCTGCATCGGCATAATTCCCAGGCAAAAAATATACGCCGCATCGCAGAGCGCATGCAGGCTATGCTGGCTTCTGTTCCCGACGCTTATTGCGTTTTTACGACGCAGGGAATTTTGCGCGAAGCCACACGGATTGCGGCGCTACTTGGCGTCAAAAAGATTTCGCATTTTGATGATCTGGTCGCTGCCATTAAAGAACCGGAAGAGTTCGTCTCCGCCTTCCGCAAAATGCAAAATACCGGCGACAGCTTCTCGCTGATCATTGCAACGGCCAAAGACAACAAAACGATTCAGGTCGTTGGCACAAGGATGCGTATTGGCCGCGAGGCTTTCTTGCTTGATATTTTATGGTTCAGCAACAACCCTTCTACAGCCAGCATTTTTGAAAACCAAAACGCTGAGCTTCTTAAAATAAACGCCAAGCTTGAGAATGTACGTGCCGTTTACGATAGAATACCCATTCCCATTTGGCGCCGCGATGGCGAACTCAATATCGTCCGCTGCAACACAGCCTATGCAAAAGCGCTCGATCTCTCGATGGATGAGGTCGTAAAGAGCCAACACGAACTGGCCTCGGCGACGGCGCGCGGCGGTAGCGGCCGTGCCTTGGCCGCCAAGGCTTTGGAAACGGGCTCCACGCAAACCGAACGCCGTCATGTCATCGTCGCGGGAAAGCGGCAACTCTTGGAGATCAACGAAACGCCTTATGAAGCTAATGGGGTCAAGGGTGTGTTCGGCTTTGCGCTTAACGTCACAGCCGAAGAAGATAAGGATATTGAGATCGATCGTCATGCCGCTTCGCAACGCGAAGTCCTTGAGCATTTGGGAAGCGCCATTGCGATATACGGCCCTGACACGCGTCTTGAATTCTATAACCGCGCCTATTTACGTTTGTGGCATGCGGAAGAATCGTTTTTGGACGGCAAGCCGACGTTCAGCGAAATTCTTGAGGATCAGCGAACGCGCCGAGTCGCGCCGGAACAAGTCGATTTTCCGCGCTATAAGCGTGAACGAACGGCTCTCTTCACTTCGCTTCTGGAACCTCGCGAAGACCTGATGTATCTGCCCGATGGCACGACCTTGCGCATTCTGGTGTCGCCGCACCCGATGGGCGGGCTTATTTTCGTGCATGAGGACGTGACTGACAAACTGGCCCTGGAATCTTCCTACAACACGCTGATTGCGGTACAAAGGGAGACGTTGGACAATTTGGCCGAAGGCATCGTCGTTTTCGGCCCTGATGGAAAAGTCGGGTTATTCAATCCTTCCGTCGCGAAAATTTGGCACGTGTCGACCGACTATCTGGCCACGAGCCCGCATGTTTCGGACATACTGGAAAAAACCAAAGCGCTGCACACTTACGACGAAGATTGGAACGACTATAAGAAAGAGGCTATCTCCTACGCACTTGACCGCAATATGCGGAAAGGGCGCATGAATCTGGCCAACGGAACGATTTTGGAATATGTGGCCGTCCCCCTGCCCGACGGCGCCGTTCTTAACAGTTATTTGGACGTTACGGATTCGATGAAAGCCGAACGAGCCTTGCGCGCCAGCAACATGGCCTTGGCGGCGGCGGACAGATTGAAGTCGGAATTTGTCGCCAACGTGTCTTACCAACTGCGGACGCCTTTGAACACGATTATGGGATTTTCGGAAATCCTCACCAATCAGTACTTCGGCTCGCTGAACGACCGCCAGATGGAATACACCCGCACGATTATGGACGCGAGCAAGAAGCTGCTTCTGTTGATCAACGACGTGCTCGATCTGGCGACGATCGAAGCCGGACGCATGGCCCTCGATCAGGAAAACACATCCGTCTCCGGTCTCTTAAACTCGGCCAAGCAGATGACCGCCGAGTGGGCGCGGCAGCAGTCGTTGGAAATTGTCATCGACTGCCCGTCCAGCACGGGCTCCTTCGAGGTCGACGTGCATCGCATGAAGCAGGTGTTGTTCAATCTTATCAGCAACGCCGTCAAATACACGCCCGCCGGAGGCCGCATTACGCTTGAGGCGCGGAACAAAGGCGAGTGGATAGAAATAACAGTGGCGGACACGGGCATCGGCATTCCGGGAAGCGATCTGGATCGCATCTTCGGCAAGTTCGAGCGCACGAATACGCAAGCGCGGCAATCGGGCGCGGGGCTTGGGCTTAGTCTCGTTAAGAGCTTTGTCGAGTTGCACGGCGGGCGCGTTGAAATCTCCAGCACGCCCCATCAGGGCACGCGCGTGACATGCTTTATCCCCGTCCATGCGACACCAACAAATGCTACAAAATAATTTTCCCTTGCCCGATCTCGCCGCAACAAAGTCTCTGGCAAAGCTCATCGCGCCGCATCTAAAGAAAGGCGACGTTATCGCTTTGGAAGGCGACCTTGGCTCCGGCAAAACGGAATTCGCCCGCGCTTTGTTGCGCGAATTCGTGGTTCAGGGCGACGTACCAAGCCCTACTTTCACGCTTTTACAGACGTATGAAACGGATAAATTTCTTGTCTCCCATTTTGACCTCTACCGCCTGAAATCCGAAAACGAACTTGACGAACTCGGCTGGGATGATGCGCTCGCTGATGGCGTTACATTAGTTGAATGGCCCGAGCGCGCTGCAGGCAGATTGCCCTCAAATCGGCTCACGCTTCGCTTCACGCTAGATCAGGACGGCAAGCGAAGCTGCGCTCTTGAAAAGCACGGGAGCTGGAAAAACAGGAATTTTTAAAATCTAGTCTGACTCAGGATAATGACAGCCCTCGTTCGCGCAGCCAGAAGGATTTTGCGTGTTCCCGCCGCTATTTTGCCCGCCATTAGTTGTCGATGTCTTTCCGCCGCTTTGTTGTTGGGAAGATCCCGACTGTTGTGCGGCGGTAACACCGAACATTTGCGTTCCGGAGAAAAATTGAAAGAAAAGAAAAAGAAGAACCATCAATACGATGGGAACCCCGATGAGCCCGCAACCAAGAGGCGCTAGAATCGGCATAAGGGGTTTCAGGATTTTAGTAATTCCAAGAAATTCGAGAGGCCCCCCCAATAATTTACTAAGAAAGTCTTGAGACTCTTCAGCCATGGCGATTCCCCTATTGTTTTGTCGGCTCTGTCGCTGCCTTCATCGGATGCATACTTAAGCACAGACTCATAAATGCACGACAAACGGATAACGAAAAACGCAGTTATTATAACCTTAAAACGGACATATTGCCAATTCATGAAATTGGGCGCCTCCTTCCGATAATCCCTCAAATCTATTGAAGTTTTAAAGCGCGTTGTTATATTCCGCGCACGTTTCACCGACACCTACGCACAAAACAGGAGCCCCCAATGGCCGACCAAAAGAACGACATTCTCAACCGCCTCAAAAATGGCCTCAGCGCCGCGCGTAGCGTTTATTCAAAGAACCCAAGCCTGCACACCGGCCAGAAGCCGAAAATCGCCGTCGTAGGCTGCTCGGATTCCCGCGTTCCGACGGATGTCCTTTTTGACGCCAAACCGGGCGAGCTCTTCACGTTCAGAAACATCGGCAATTCGCTTGAGGACGAAAACAATCCCAAGAAGCTCGGCGCGGATGCCCTGAAATTCATCACCTACGCCAACCACCTTGGCGTCGAAACGCTTGTCATCCTCCCGCACGGAAAATGCGGATGCATCGCCAATGCCTGCGCCTGCGCGGAAGGCCATGGACACGGGCATGGCCTAGAAGCGGATATTCTTAAAGACATGGGCAATAAAAAGAAATTCGCCGTCGATCTCGTTAAGAAGGAAGGCGCCTCCGCCTATCTTTCAAGCCGCGGGCTTCCGGCGGGCGACCAGCTCCAAGCCGTAGAAATCGCGCACGGATTATTGATGGCGGATATGGCAAGAGAGCATCTGAAAAAGCTGAGTTCTTCCATGACCGTCGCCGTCGTCTATTTCGACGTCGCGACGTGCGACGCTTACGCGGTGTTCGGAACGGACGGAAAATTCCAGAAGATCGTTTAATAAGGGCATTACTTTCAAAAAAACGCCTAAAGGGCTGAAAATTAGCGATCTTTTTACTATAAAAAGTAACCAATTGTTACCCATTTTGCCCTAAATTCATTGCAGTTCAGGGGCGCGCCGCTATAGTTCGCATGCATTTTTATTAATACGCACTTTTCAAATACAGGAGACAAAATATGGCTTCGCAAATACCTTCTGCGTCCGATGTGCTCAATATTTCAGAGGGAATGGATTATATTAATTCCGAATATTCCCAAAACCCATCCCTGCGCACTGGTCAGAAGCCTCCTGTTGGCGTTTTGTGCTGTGCAGATTCCCGCCTTCCGCCTGAGGCTCTCTATGGCGTGGGCCCGGGCAAAATTTTTATCCTGAGAAATATTGGCAATTCTGCAGAGAATTCCGATGCTCTTAAAGCCGTAATCAAGGACAAAAATGGAGCTCTCACAGAAGAGGATCTTGTAAAACTGCTTGAGGACGGACATCAACTTCTCAGCAAGGAAGCAAAACATTATTTCACCTATGCCGTTCATCTGGGGGTAAAGGAGTTTAAAGTCCTTGGTCACGAAAACTGCGGATGCATAAACAATGCATATAATTGCAACTGCGGGAAAGACCACGGACACGACCACGCTTCTGGGCCGGAAAACGATATTATCAAAGAAATGGGGAACGATAAAAGCTTTGCAACGTCACTTATCAGCGAAGAAGAGTCTCCCGCCTATCTCTCGAAACTAGGGCTTCGCATCAGCGGAGATCCGGTTAAAGACCACATTCGGGCCATTACGATTAAACACGCCAACTTTCAAAGAATGCTCGTAAGCGCATTTATCAAAACCTTGAAGAAGGATTATCCCATAAACGTATCTGTTGATTTTCTTGATCTCGCAGCAGACCCTAGCGTCCTCTATTCCTTTTCCAAGGAAACAGGCTGTTTTTACGATGCTTCTCTAAAAACGCCGCCCAGTCGTCATATTCCTGATCCGCAAAACAACCCTAAACATAATAGCTAAAGAGGTTTCGGCGCTTATTTGAGGGAACTACCGCTCGTTTCTTTTCTTATCCAATCCAAATATTCTTCGCTGCCTGCCACAACGGGCACGGCGACGATGCACGGGCATTCGTAGGAATGAAGCTCTTTAACGCGCTTCTGGAATGCATCGAATTGATCCGACCTGATTTTAGCGATCATCGCACATTCTTCCGAATGTCTGATTGTTCCCGCCCATTTATAAACCGACAAAATGCCTGGGAAAATATTGACGCACGCCGCCAATTTTTCCTCGACAAGCGCAAGAGCAATCTTGTCGGCTTCATCGCGCGAAGAGGCCGTCATATAAACCGACAAAAATTCGTACATCACAAAGCCTTTAAGAAGGCATCCATATCCTCGGGCGCCGAAAGGGGCGTCGCGACAATATCTTTATCGATGCGTTTGGTTGTATTTGTCAAAACCCGTCCCGCCCCGCACTCGGCCAGCGACGTCACGCCTTGCTCTTTCATGAAAAGAACGGTCTCGCGCCAACGCACGGAGCCTGTCACCTGCTTGACCAGCAAATCGCGGATAATCGCGGGATCGCTCACCGCCTGCGCTGTGATATTGGCGACGACGGGGACAACGGGAACCTTCACTTGCACTTTTTCCAAAGCCCCGCGCATAACATCTGCGGCAGGCTGCATCAACGCGCAATGGAACGGCGCGCTGACGGGCAGTTTGATGCTGCGCTTGAACCCTCGCTCGACGGCAAGCGCAATGGCGCGATCGACCGCCGCATTTGTACCGCTTATCACGACCTGTCCCGGAGCATTGTCGTTGGCAACGGCGCAAACCTCGCCTTGGGCGGCAGCCGCAACGACCTCATGCGCTGTCCCTAAATCGATGGCGATCAAAGCCGCCATTCCGCCCGCGCCGACGGGAACGGCCTTCTGCATCGCCTGTCCACGCGTCCTCAGCAATTTTGCCGTATCGGAAAGCGTCAAAGCCCCGGCAGCGCACAAAGCCGCATATTCGCCGAGGCTGTGCCCCGCCACGAATCTTGCCGCTTCGGGAAGACGGAAATGGCCTTGCTTATCCAGAACGCGAATGACGGCCATGCTGACCGCCATCAGGGCCGGCTGCGCATTTTCCGTCAGCATCAAATCATCGGCAGGCCCCTCGAATATCAGCTTGCTTAAATTTTGACTTAAGGCCCCATCAACCTCTTCAAAAACCTCGCGAGCCTCGGCAAAAGCGTCAAACAAAGCTTTCCCCATGCCGACGGACTGACTGCCCTGCCCCGGAAACACAAGCGCTCGCGCCATAGAAATACCCCAAAAAAAATAATTAATAGATCAGGCCTCTTTGCAGAACCCGCTCGGACGAGGGGAATGCGAGAAGCCCACGGAGCGGAGGATCGGAGCGTACTTTCTTGTACGTGAGGATCCGAGCACCGGAGCGACGAAGCAGACCCCCGTCCGAGATAGGGTTAAGCAAGAGGCCACTCATTAAGGCACTTGTCAAATTATAGTCAAGCGGGTCTATTACCCTATATTCGTCATTCCCGCGAAAGCGGGAATCCAGCGCCGTGCGTCTGCACGGCATAAGAATCGATATGAGAAAAACAGCAGCAATAAGGAACTGTTATGTCGAAACTCGCTATCCGCCTGAACCAACTCGCCGGCCACCGCATCCTGTGCATCGGCGATCTCATGCTCGACCGATACGTCTATGGGCAAGTCGACCGCATCTCGCCCGAAGCGCCTATTCCCGTATTGCATGAGCACCGCCTGACGGCATCCTTGGGCGGAGCCGGAAACGTCGTGCGCAATATCGCGGCGCTAGGCGGCCGCGTCGACGTCATTGGCGTCATAGGCTCCGATCAGGACGGAAAAGACCTGATCAAAGAATTCAAGAAATTATCCGGCGTCACGGCCAACCTGATAACCGATTGCTCCCGCCCCACGACGCAGAAAACGCGCTTCATCGCCGGAAGCCAGCAATTGCTGAGGGTAGACCGCGAAAACGCAAAGCCGATAACAGGAGACATCGAAGAAAAAATCATGGCCAAGCTTCCGACGGCGATTAAAAACGCCAAAGCCGTCATTCTGTCCGATTATGTCAAAGGCGTCCTGACGCCGAAAATTATCGCCGAGACCATCCGCCTTGCGCGGAAAGAGAAAAAGACAGTTATCGTCGATCCCAAAGGCCGCAATTTTGGAAGATACAAAGGAGCCTCCTATCTGACTCCAAACCGCAAAGAATTGTCGGAAGCCGTGGGCAGCCCGATTACAAACGTCGCCGAAGCCGAAACCGCCGCGCGTTTCCTTATCCGCGATTTCGGTATTGGCGCCGTCCTTGTTAAATTGGGCGCCGAAGGCGTGTGCCTCGTTCAAAAGAACAAACCGGCTCTTCATTTACACACCAAAGCGCGCGAAGTGTTCGATGTTTCCGGCGCGGGCGACACCGTCATTGCGACATTGACGTTGGCTTTAACGGGAGGTTTTGATCCGGCGGAAGCGGCGGAACTCGCCAATATCGCAGGCTCGATCGTCGTCGGAAAAGTCGGAACGGCCTCTGTCACCCGCGACGAGATTTCGCGCGAGCTTGTGCACGGAGAAACCCGCCAAGCCGAAGACAAAGTCGTTAGCTTTTCTGCCATTGCCGATATGGCGGAGCGCTGGCGCAAACAAGGACTCAAAATCGGTTTTACGAACGGCTGCTTCGACCTTCTGCATCCCGGCCACATCTCTCTGATACGCCAAGCGCGCGCCGCGTGCGATAAATTGGTTCTTGGTCTCAACAGCGACGCGTCGGTGAAACGCCTGAAAGGCAAGATGCGCCCGATACAAAACGAAGCGGCGCGTAGCGCCGTCTTGGCGTCGTTGGCGGATATCGACAACATCGTGATTTTTGGCGAGGACACGCCGCTTAAGCTTATCAAAACGTTCCGCCCGGACATTCTCGTGAAAGGCTCGGATTATACGATAGATAAAGTCGTCGGCGCGAAGGAAGTGCAAAGCTGGGGCGGCAAAGTCGTCCTCGCGCAGTTGATCAACGGCCAAAGCACGACCAAAACCATCGCGAAGATGAAAAAATAAATTATACCAACGATGCAAGGAAGAAACTCGCTTAGGTCACGAGCGGTTGCGTGGAGCGCGGCACGGAAAAGTAGGTATTTCGACGAGAAACAAGCGGAGCGCAGAGCGAGTGATGTCATGCTTCTTAGCGCTGCGTTCCCGGCATTCCCCTCACAAAATCCGAGCGATTCAAGGGGAGCTGTCTTCCGTTGGTCAATGTTTTCGGCCCCTCAATGAACCCCGTCCCATCGCCAAACGGGGGCAGGATTTTTCTAATTCCGGACGTCATGGCCTTGCTTGTAACATCGATGGTAACACCGATCAGCTTCACGCCCGCGCCGTAACTCAATTCAAAATCTCTCGGATCGACAAGCTCCGCCGTTTTAGGATCCTTCAAATCCCGAAAACGCACGAACACAGGCAGCTCCTGTACTTCTTCCATGCTGCTCGTTTTCATATTATTGAAGAAACGAACGCCCTCCGGAGTTGCACTCCCTCCTTGACGCTTAAACGTATCAAATAAGACCTGATACGCATAATTGGCATTTTTCGGAGAGCGCATCAATGCAAACAAAGTCCCGCGCGATCCAAGACCGACCATGACCGCTTCGCCTTTTACGTTAATGGACGTGCCGCCCATAAAGTCGGGGCCGGTTTTAACCGAAACCTCGCGCATGGCAGAGCCGGTTCTAATACCCATCGGCGTATCCACCGAAACCGTCATGCGATAGCGCCAAACACCGAACGGGTAGCTGATGTTCCAAAGCATAATTGAAGCGATGGTAACAAAAATTAACGCAATGATGGTTTTCATGACTCACCGGATTTGAGTAAAGATAAATCCTAACGACAACCGCCCCTACTTCGTCCCGCCCTTTTCAGGCGGCGTTATAATAACAATCTCATTAGGCTTGGTGTAATTAAGCGCTTTTCTGGCCTGCTCATCGAGCAAATCGGGATCCGTGCTTTCGGGGCGAATAAGGCGCACGCGGCGTTCAAGGGCTTCGCGCTCTTCGCGTAATTTCTCAAGGGTTTCCTCGGCGGTAACGGTTTCGTTCTGCAAATGCACCTTGGTGACCCAGCCGCGCTCGCCTTCGACGGTGTGGTACAGAAAATATCCGACGATGCAGGCGCCTATAACCGAAACGACAATTCGCCATGTGCGCCGGGCAACCACCGCCTTAGCCCATCAGGATGGAATTGCCGCCAAATCGCGCGGCGCGCCCTAACTGCTCTTCAATGCGGATAAGCTGGTTATATTTGGCCAATCTGTCGGTACGCGAGACGGAGCCGGTCTTGATCTGGCCGCAATTGGTCGCGACGGCCAAATCGGCGATAATGGGGTCTTCCGTTTCGCCCGAGCGATGCGATACGACGGCGCGGTAGCCCGCCTTGTGAGTCATTTCAATTGCTTCCAGCGTCTCGGACAGCGTGCCGATTTGATTCAGCTTGATCAGAACAGCGTTCGCAATGCCGCGTTCGATGCCGTCGGCGATGCGCGCGGGATTCGTGACAAACACGTCGTCGCCGACAATCTGGATTTTATCGCCGAGCGCCTCGGTCATCATTTCCCAGCCGTCGTAATCGTCCTCGGCCATGCCGTCTTCGATCGAGAAAATCGGATAGCGCGAAACGAGGTCGGCGTAATAACGCACCATCTGTTCCGAATTAAAGACCTTGCGTTCGCCCGCCAGCTGATAGCGCTTTTCCTCGTAAAAAGACGACGCGGCGGCATCAAGCGCAAGCATCACGTCTTCGCCCGGCGTGTAACCGGCCTTTTCGCAGGCGCGCAAAATAAGGGAGAGTGCTTCGTCCGTCGATGCCAGATTAGGCGCAAAGCCGCCTTCGTCGCCGACGTTTGTGTTGTGATTGACTTCCTTAAGAAGCTTCTTCAGCGAGTGAAAAATCTCCGATCCCATGCGAATGGCGTCCGAGCACGTTTCCGCCCCTATTGGAGCAATCATGAATTCCTGAATATCGATGGGATTGTCGGCATGAGCGCCGCCGTTGATGATGTTCATCATCGGCACGGGCAGCAAAGAAGCGGATACGCCGCCGATATACCGATACAACGGCAATTTGGCTTCCTGCGCCGCCGCGCGCGCCACGGCAAGGCTCACGCCCAAAGTCGCGTTCGCGCCGAGGCGCGATTTGTTAGGAGTACCATCAAGTTCGATCATCGCCGCGTCAATCGCAGTCTGATCTGCTGCTTCCGAGCCGATGACGGCTTCTGAAATCTCTTCGTTGACCGCCTCGACGGCCCGAAGCACGCCCTTGCCCCCGAACCGCGCCGGATCGCCGTCGCGTAATTCGACGGCTTCGTGGGTTCCAGTCGATGCGCCCGAAGGCACGGCAGCGCGTCCCATGGCTCCGCTTTCAAGGGTGGCATCGACTTCGACCGTGGGATTGCCGCGGCTATCGAGGATTTCGCGACCATGCAGCGCAACGATATGGGACATAAGGCCTCCGAAAAATATTGGGTTTGTAGAACACCATAATTTGGCTGAGAAAACAAGAAAACGATGCTGTTTACCATCCATCAAATCGTTAAAAAGCCTCGTCATTCCGGAAACCGCGCTTTTGCACCTTGCAAATGCGCGGTTATCCGGAATCCGATTTGTTCCCTTAAATTCCCTCAGCCCCGCAGAAGAAATAGTGACAGAATACCAATAATATCTTCCCTCTCCCCTTGCGGGCGCGAAACGGCAGTTACCATAAGGGCATTAGTAGTGATAGCGCGGAAGTAAATACTTGGGCTTACGATCAGTAAGCCCATAGTATTTACAGGTGAGGGGGCATTCTCGTTCTCTCTGGAAACGCGGAGAAAAACAGGCTAACATGCCTCATTATTTAGTCAATTTTCAGGTTTTATGATGTTTCAACCCGCCACACCCAAAGCCGCGCAACGCCCGCTCAGCGAGCTTGATTTCATGGACGTCTACGTGCGTCTGGATGCTCCCTCCACCCCGCATTATCGGGCGGGATATAACGGCGTGATCAATCTTCCCGACGTCGATCTGCCGGAAGAGTATTCCGCCGACGCGGCGGCCTTGGCGGCGTATTTGCGCGAACACTTCACGGGCATTGAATCGGCCATCGATTACCGAGGCACGCGCCTTAGGGCAACGCGGCTCGAAACGGGACGCGGAGAGATATGGGCAGCCTTGCGCCGCGTTCAGGATCGCCCCTTCCCGCTTGAAAAACTGGGCGTCATTCCGCAGTTGTTGCCCTTGTTGCAAGATTTAGGAAACAGAAGCGGTCTCATCCTTGTTTGCGGCGCGTCGGGCCAAGGAAAAACATCGACTGTTTCCTCGCTTTTGCTGCGTTACCTCGAAACTTACGGCGGGATAGGATTTACGCTTGAAGACCCCGTTGAATACAACATGGAAGGCCGCTGCGGGAAAAACGGTTATTGCTATCAGACGGAAATTCATGAGGAGTCCGACTGGGGCGCCATGTTAAAACGCGCGTTGCGCTGGCATCCCCGCTATATCGCCGTCGGCGAGATCCGCACGCCGGATGCTGCCAATCAGGTGCTTCGCGCAGCAACTTCCGGCCATACGGTTTTGGCAACGATGCACGCCGGCAGCATGGAAGAAGCGCTCGAAGGCCTTTTGCAATTGGCTGAACAGGAACTCGGCCCGCGCGCGCTTTTGTTGCTCGCGGCGGGACTGACCTGCGTCATCTATCAGGCTTTTTCGTCTTCGGGTTTGTTCACGCAATTCATGATGACCGAACTCGATAATCCGGGCTCGCCCCTTCGCGCCATGATTCGCGCGCGCCGCATCGGCCAGACCCGCACCATTGCCGACCAACAAATGGCTAAATTGATTCAGAACGAACAAATTTTTTAATTTGCGTCCCACATTTTTTCTTTCGTCATCCCCGCGAAGGCGGATCCCATTTTCTTTTTCTTAGCTTGTCCCAAGCGTTTGGAAATAATTCTAACAGCTTGTACTGTCCTTAATTCCATCTCCTTAAACAGACTGCCCATCACCATATCGTTTATATTCTTCACGTCGGCTTTGCCGCATTCGGCGTGTAGTCTTTTTCGATGCTGCACCAATGCGCGCCGAGTTTTTTGATGGGCAGGCGATAAAGCATCGGCGCGCGCCCATAGATTCCGATCTCGATCGATTCGCCGATGCTGAGCCGCGCCCACGCCTCATTGGCATCGGGCCACGTGGGGAAAGTCTCGACAAGAGACGGAATGGTCACGTAATGAGTGCCGTCGATGCCGTGATAGGCATTCCAGTGCGCATGCCCGTTGACGCACAGAATGACCTTCCCGCTGCGTTCGATGACTTCGCGAATAGCCTCTCCCTGCGCCGCCGGATACCCGGCATGATGCGGGTAGGCCTTATCAAAATAGAAATTGCCTTCCATGCTGCCGTTATCGAGGGGTACATGAGTAAAAATGACAACCGGCAAAGTCGTCGCCTTTAAATCCTCGCGCAGCCAGTCAAGATCGCGCATATCAAGGGTGAATCCTTTTGTCTTATCGAGAACCGGATGCGTATTCCAGAAAACGAGATGGAATCCGTTTATGTCCAAACTTCTCGAAACCAGCGATCTGCCGAGAATTTTTTCGTTATCTTCAAGCGAAAGCCCGTCCAAATCATGGTTTCCGAGAATATGATAAACCTCTCCCGGTATCTTGGCGCGCAAAGCGTCGCAAACTTCTTTCATCAGGACGCCGGGCGCTAAGTCGCGGGAGGAAGACGTCCTGTCGCCCATTTCGACGCAAACGTCCGGATTCAGCTCACGAACAAACGCACCAAAACGATCGAGCAGCAGCAAGGCCTCCGATCCTTTTTTTGTTCCCCGATCAGGCCCAAAATGAATATCCGTCACAAGAGCAAGCGTAAGTTTCGTCATTCCTTAATCTCGATAACCTTAAACAAGCTTCCCATCTGCTCATCATCTATAAGACGGCCTAGCGCAGAGTCGATTTCAATAGCCTGCTTGTCCGTTGCGTGTGTCTTGAGACTATTGGCGCGTATTTCAATGCCGCAATTTTTCAAAAACTCGCCCTGCCCTACAACCTGCGATACCCTCGCCCCGCCCTCGCTCGCCGCCCGCGACAAAGCGGCAAAATCGATATGCACGGTCAAATCGACCTCGCCCGGACGTTCGAAAACATCAGTCGCCGCATGGCGCGAAACCGCCTGAACCGTGGAAGAGCCCGAAGGAATCATATAGCCGTAGTCGATCAGCAGCATCGCTCCCTTTCGGGAAACAATTTCGCGGGAAAGCTCGCGCACAAGAGACTGCGCCTGGGGACTAAACTCGAAAACCGCTCCGGGCATAGCCCCGCTTCGGGTAGGCGGAATAAGTTTGTTCTCCATTTCCGTCAAAGGCCTAAGAGCCATAGTCAAAGCGCCGTTTTCAACCGTCACCATGCGTTCGGCCCAGCCCTGGAACGTCTTTTCAAATTGGCGCACCGGCAGGGCATCCAGAAATTCATTGGCAATAATAAGAACCGGCATCTGGGGAATTTGCGATATATCGTCGATATATTGCGGCGCATAATCCTTGAGAGCCTCTTGCTGAAGTTTGCGCAACGTTTCATTGCTATCCACCAAATAAAGCTTTTTGGCCGCATGAAACCCGCCCACTTTTGCCGTAGACCTCAAAATATCCTGCATCATCGTGCCGCGCCCCGGCCCGAACTCGACCAAGGCAAAGGAATCCGGACTCCCAATTTCTTTCCAGGCTTCGACGCACCAAACGCCCAACATCTCGCCGAACAACTGGCTGACTTCGGGAGACGTAATAAAATCGCCTTCGCGCCCCAAAGGCTCGTGTGTCCTGTAGTAACCATATACGGGATGCATCATGGCAAGTTCCATATAGGCAGCCATCGAAATCGCGCCCTGCGTAGCAATAATATCGCGAATGACGTTCTCAAGCGCGTTCATGCTTTTTCCCCTTACCTGATTGTGCGAGAATGAGGACGCCCGCGATCGCCATAGGCACACAGAGAAGTTGTCCCATTGTCGCGCCCGCAAAAAGAAAACCCAGTTGTGGATCTGGTTCACGGAAGAACTCAATCCCGAAGCGCATGATAGCATAGAGCGTCAAAAACATACCCGAAAGAAAGCCCGTCCGTGCGCGAATTTTAGGCATACGCGACAGAACAAACATAATAAGCAGCAACAAAAGCCCCTCCGCCGCCGCTTCGTAAAGCTGGCTCGGATGCCGGGCAACGGCGCCACCCTGCGGAAAAATAACGCCCCACGGAACGCTTGTTTCCCTGCCGAACAACTCGCCGTTGACAAAATTGGCAAGCCGCCCCAACCCAAGGCCTATCGGCGTCACGCAGGCCAATATATCCGTAAAGGCGAAGAAGGAAATCTTCTTCTTTCGGGCAAAAACGTACGCGGCAATAATGACGCCAAGCATGCCTCCATGGAAGGACATGCCACCGTGCCATATCTTCAGCGCTTCCAAAGGATGAGTCAGATAGTCGCCGAAATTATAAAATAGAATATAGCCCAAACGGCCGCCCAGAATAATTCCGACAACGGCCCAGCTCAAGAATTCGTCATAATGCTTCGGGCGCGGCGCGCGGGAATCCTGCTTCGCCAACGCCATGCACCACTGCCAGCCCGCGATAATGCCCGCCAGATAGGCAAGCGCGTACCAGCGCACAACCAAAGGGCCGATGGAAAAAGCGACAGGATCGATACCGGGAAAAGTCATGGAAGCTAAGGGGTCAGCATTCAGGGATCAGCATTTAGGGAATGATACCCGCGAATGAATTTTCTTTATACTGAAATTTGAGACCCCCTGACTCAACAATAAATTTCGTCATCCCCGCGAAGGCGGGGAGGTAGATTCACATTCCAAGTGCAACAGATGGAACTGACGGGAAAATACCTCGTTTGGGGTTTTAAAGCCAAGGCATTTTCTTGGAGTGGCATTAAGTATATGGGCGAGATGTCGAACGTCGAAGGC
>Ga0265297_10001711_pt1 | contig 49125 bp, 11 predicted proteins | sample Munlanlwell13791_FD_192502 | JGI IMG/M metagenome (GOLD analysis project Ga0265297, IMG submission 192502) | Leachate microbial communities from a municipal landfill in Southern Ontario, Canada - Leachate well 137-91 | ecosystem: Engineered > Solid waste > Landfill > Unclassified | place...
GGCCACGCCTTTTGCCCCAAAGACGGCTTTATCGCTTCCGCTATAAGCTTGGGGGCCGGCTTAACCATAGCGCTTGGGCTGACCTTCCTTTTGGGCAGCGTGTCGGCCATAATAATCGCGGGTTTATTTGCCGGTTACGGCATCTGGACTTCAGTAAAGTTTGCGCTTCTGGGCAGGGCGACTTTCAATATAGCCGCCAATATGAATCCGCATTTACCTGCCCGCACCGTCCTTTCTTACCCTGTTGCCAGATCCGACGGCACAATAACCTCTGAATTTGAAGCCCTCCGGAAAGAAAACCCCAAAGCCGCAAAAGAAATCCTTACGCACGAAAGCTCCAAGTCGCATTTCTTGGGGATGCTGAAGCTGCTGCCCGGCAAATTCATACTTTTATCTATCGGGATCGCGGCTTTAATCCTAATTTTAGGCCAGAAAATAGAGTGGGGATCCGGGACGGTTGGCTTGGCTATGGTATTCGGAGGGATGTTCGGCGGCGGTTTCCCGAAAGCAAAAATCCGCCTGTTCTTCAAGATAGCCATAGGAAAAGCTGAGGGCGATAAAGAATTTGCCGCGCAGATCCTGGAAGAAATAGCGAATAAAGGCATGGCCGTGGGTTTCGCCGCGTCAAAAGATGAGCGTATTTTAGCTTTTGAATTATGGAAACGGTTCCTGGAGATCCAAACCCTTAAGGATTACGCGAAGGACATATCAGAAGAAGAAGCCGAAACAAGGATTCTGGAGATCATCCGCAAGAGATACGCCGAAGAATCGCAGGTCATACTGGATAATGAGGCGCTGGCAAAGCTATTGGTCGGCTTAATGAGCCAAAACGAGGAGTTAAGCTTAGAGATAGACAGGATATTAACGAACGAATTGAATCTTGGTTTGGAGCTACGGGAGATGATCAGGGCGGCGACCTCCGCTTCTGATCCTGAGTTGAGGGGATCCGCCCAAAAAGTATGGAACGAATTCATAAGAGACGTCGTAAATTTCATAGACAGGGAGTTTAAGAAAGGCGCTGACTGGGGATACCCCATATTAGCGTATTTCGGCACTCCCGACAACGCGGGCTTGAAAGCATTATTAAAGAAGATGTTGGAGGCGGACGATGATTTCTTTTACGACATTTACTTGTTTCTATCGTCAATAAGGCATTTGAAGGTATTGCACGGGGAATTATTGAAGGCCGGAGATTCCCAGGATGCGGAGTTATTGGAATATACGCAAGGCGTTTTCGAGCGTTTTAGCGTAATGAACGCCTCGGTAGTGGAATTATCTTTGTTCAAAGACGAATACGATGCCGCGGTCCATTCCTACATTAACTTCACGAATTTTTATTCCTTGGAAAAATTAAGGGCAGGGCTGGAGAGGGGCGCTTCCAGCGCATTAAATATATACAATGAAATTCAACCGTTATTGAGGGACGCGGATGAAAATGTAAGCGCAGAAGCCAAAGAACTGTTCGTTAAGCTGTTCCCCAAGAATGGGCGCACGCATAACCTGCGCCCCGTATTGCAGCTTGCGGCAGGAATAGCGACTTTGTTTGCGCCTGGAGCGGGAGCCGGGTTCTTAAGGGTTGCCCGGGAAACTTACAACGCTAATTTGAAGTACATCCGTGAAATAAACGGCAATAAAGGCCCTCCTGCCCTTAAGCAAAAGATTTCAGCGTGGTTACGGCCTGTTGCCTGCGGTATTTCCGCGGCTTACATAAAATGGTTTATTTCCGATGAAGCCAAAGACAGGCTATCTTCCGGGACGATAACTTCCATTACCACGCATGAATCCCAGCCTACGGAAATAAAGGGCCTGCTCGCGCAATACAGGCAATTCACTCAACGCAGCTTTACCGTCCGCCTCAAGAAATTATTTAAAATATTCTTAGTTTGCGGTTTCGCTCCTTTAGGAATGATCATGGCAGCGCCCGGTCCGCGCAGAGAAGAAGGCGATGCGGAGAAAAGATTCCTGGAAGGGGCCAGGCAGGCGCGGATTGCCTTGCAAAGAAAAGATTATCAGTTCGCGCTGGAGATCATCCGAAGCCTGGGCAGCTGGAAAAGGTATTTCTCAGGGGCATCATTTGACGAATTGTTCAAGCTTAACGGCCTTATCCCGGATTACAATAAGGAACTGAAGAATGCCCTTTCACAGGCATTGAGGCAGTTACTGCGCGTCAAAGATCAGGCAGAGATAGGCAATCCGGTGCCCTTGGCTTCCATCATCTTCGCAAATTGCTTTTTAAGCAATGTCTTTCGGACCTGTCCATGCCGTCTTTCCAGGCAGGATGTAGTGAATCTGCTTATGGATGCGGGTTTGAAAGTGCCGTTCCTCAAGGAAGAACCCACAAGCCAGACGGCCGTGCCTTTTTACCTCAAGTTCTTGCTGAACGCGCTTAAGAAGGATTACCTGCGTTCCGACGCGAATACATTTATCGCTTATTATAATACGGCGGGCGCGCTGCTGGCGTTTGATATATTGCCAAAGTCAAATTTAAGGCACATTTTGGTTTATATGGTTTATGGCGCGAATTGGCAATGGCATTCAAAGATACTGGATTCCGCAGGACCGATACGTTTGGAAACGGCAGAAGGCGGATTACTTACTTACAAGATCGTTCAACTTGAGACCATTATCGGTGCGATAAAAGAAACGGATCTTGTCGCCGGCCTTCCGGATCAAATGGATGCCATTAGAAAAAGGATCGCTTTAATTGAGGGATACGCGGCTCCCTTGAGCGCATCGGGCAGGTCAACGTTGGATGAGATAAAAAGAAAAGCAGCGGGCAAATTGTCCGCCGAAGAGCAGGAAAAAGTCCTCGCGACCTTGAATAATCCGCCTTTCGCGTGGTTTGAGACATACTTCGAAAGGATAGAAAAAGAAAAGGCGCTGAAAATGGTTTTAAAAAGCAAGTCGCCTCTTGAGATGATCGTGACCAAGGGCTGTTCCGTGCAATGCGACTATTGCATACGCGCGTCGGAAGCGCTTAAAGGCCCTTATTACATGCCCTGGCCCTGGATAAAGGAATTGATCGGTTTCAACAGCGAGCTTAAAGATCTGATAGAGAAGAAAACGCAAGACGTTTTTTCTTATAGAGACGAAGAGGCCAAGATCATCCGCACCTGGTTTGATAATGACCCGCTGCGCGACTACTATGACCCGCTTTATGACAAAGATTACGCGGATATAATCCTTGAGATAATCAAGAACGGCTCAATTTCACAGGATGGGTTTTATATACCTACTTCCGGATGGGAGATCGGTTCGATAGGGGAACGGGCGATGCGTAAGCTCATAGATATCAGGAGTGAAAATCCCCATATCTTATTTTTGATAAAATTCAATATAAGCACTGAGAAAGAATGGTCCAGAAAGTTAGGGCGGGATGAATACATCAGGCATATGAAAGCGGCATATGCCTTGGCCAGGCGTATACGTTGTTCCATTGAAACAGGCGAATTAGATAAATTCACTTATTGGTCAACGGGGGCATTTGATGCCCAGCTGATAAAGGAAATAGTCGGTAAAGGAGTGGACGACCATCTTCTCGAGATTTTATCCAAAACGCATAAGCCGAAAAAAGCCGGCAAAGCCGCCAAATACTCTAAAGAAGAGTCCTGCGAATATACGGACAAGGAAGATTGGATCCTTTTCAGGCCGGACAGAGATATTGAGAAATTCAAGCAATACGCGGAAGCGGGAAAAGGGTTAATAACCCGGGAGTCCTTATTGCCTGTGTTAAGTAAACAAGGCAAAAGGAGGATAAAAATTATCGGCCACCTGCCCAAACCTATCCAGCGGCCTTTACTTAAGGCGTTAAGGCCAATGCGGTTTAATGTAAATTCGCCTGTAGAATTATTGACCTTGATGACAAAAGAGGAATTATTAAGGGTGGGTAAGGGCTTGCGCCTGGGAGAAGGGGCTATACGCGAGTTGGAGGAGATCCTGTCAAAAGAGGGCCTGTCTCTTGGCGTAAGCTTGCCCGAAGGGCCCTCTTATGAAATTAGAATAACGGGCAGCGCAAGCGTACCCGGGATCAATGAGTTCTCTGCTTTAATCCAGGGAGAGATCGATCATTTCAAGAAGCTTTTAATTTTAAGGGACAAAGAGGTTCTTACCCTGATCAAGGGCTTTCTTCAAGCGGTTATCCAGGATATAAAAGACACAAACACGCTTTCCGATGAAGAGGCGATGGAAACGGCAAATTACGCTTTAAAGAATGATACTAATACCCTCCGGTCAGCGCAAGGCAGGGAAACCTGGAGATTTGTTAAGGGCAAGGGGGTCATGGTTGAGGGTAAGGATGAGATCATTAGTAAGGAAATATTCTTCAGCACCGCCCTGGGTAACCTGGTAAGCGGGATCACGGGGAACTTGGGGGTAGTAAGCGCTGATCCTTTTGCCCAACCCAAGCTTTTGGCCGACGAATTAATGCAGTTGATAGATAGCATTATGACTTATCTTGCATACGTCCGGGCTCTAGAAATCTCTTATCCGGTGCGCGGTCTCGGGCCGGGAACATACGAATTTTCGGGGGAAATAATATCAGATGGAGGCATTACCTCGCGGACGCTGGAATCAGCGGGATTTGACGCGAATAAGCGTTCCAGGGTTCTTGAGGCGCTGACAAAGATCCGCAAGTTTAATGTTCATAATCGCGATTTCTCCTTTGAAAGATTGCAGGAGAAAATAAAAGGCTTACTGTTATATGAAGGAAAATCAAAGGAATTGGCCCGCAGGGCCGTTTATAACGCGCTGATAAATATGGGAAAAGCCGCCTCCAAGGGCGATGCTGGGATAAGCCAGATCCTGGGATTGGCGGGCGAATTGTCCGGAGTATATGAGGTGGTTATAAACAGGGGTAATACGCTGGAAAAAATAAGCCTGGGAGACTTAGAGGCGATAAACCATATTGTTTATGATGATAATGCCGCGAAGAAAGAATTTGACGCGGTCAGCACGAATACTGTTTTTGAGTTTAAATTCCACCTTACACTGCGTAAGCTTTACCAGCAGGTGATCGGCATAGATTCGGCGCATCTGCCGCACCTGAAGGTGCTGGAAATGTATCCCGAGAGATTTTCTAATATACGGAACATTGTTTATTTCGGAGAAGCGGAGAGCGGATACGTAGTAAAGGCGATAACGGCATTTCTTAACAGCCTCTCGCGTGAGCGCAGGGCTGATATTGTGAAGAGGATAACGATAACCAGGAATAAGGGAGTTTCCATAAAATTAACATTGGCGGAAACGGCGGAATTTCTCTGCGCCGGATCAACCATGGACTTTGTTATAGAGGAAGGGCGCAGGCACGGGAACGCATTCCCGGTAAGGGATTTTGCGCGTATACGCAATTGCGTAAGAGAGGCGATAGGAACTAAGATCAGGCAGCTTAGGGAGGGAGAGAAGTTCGATGTAATTATCGGCGTAAGCAGGACTTCCCCTCAAAATATAGAAGGTATCAGCGGCGTAAAGAGTTCAAGCGCCGCGGAGGCGGGAGAAGCCTCCTTACTCCTGACCAAGCCGGATAATACGGTATTTTTATCCGCTATGCAAAAGGATAGATTCACCAGAGACGGGCTTTATACTTTTAAAGATATTATAGCCAGTATTATGAGAGAACCGTTTTCAAGAGCTGCCGCGATGGCGGAAGAAGAAACATTGAATGAGGCAAACAGTATAAAGCGCAGCATCCCCGGATACGAAGGTTTTGAAATCAGGGATATTATTAAACGAATGGTAAAGACGCCTGAGACATGGGAAGATGTTTTAATCCAGGATTTAATAGCGTTGAAAAATCTAAGGGAGTTTTACGAAAGGAAAAAATACCTGGAGGAAGCTTCGAGACAGGAGCTGATTAATGAAACTTACAACCACGAAGTCCTGATGCGCGCCTGGAATATTGTGAGCAGCCGCGCCGCACAGGAGAATAAATTACGCACTGCCTTAGAGCACGAAGAAGCCGGTATAGCCGCTTCGAAAACAGGGGATTACGCTTATGAAATAGCCGCTTACAGGTTAGCTTTAAATCATCTTCCCCAAGGCAGGAATTTCGCAGCTTACAGGCAGCGGATTGAAAGCCGGCTTAAGAATGCTATAGAATCGGCAAGGTTGAGAAACCAGGGCAAAGGCAAGATGAATGGGAACACGCGAGGCCAGGGCGGGATCGGCAACTTAGATGATAATCAAGCAGAAGAGATAAAGGGTTTGATAAGCCAGAATAAACGCAGGCTCCTTCCGGACGCCAGGAAACTTATAGACTTATTTGACGGCGTTCCGGTTAATGTCTATTTTCTCACCAGCCAGATCACCCGCGCCCCGCCGAAGGGCTTCATCTGGGAACAGATCAAAGACGGCGAATTACATATTTATTTCTCCTCCTTAACCTGCTACAAGCAATACGCTCAGATACCTTCCGCCTTAAATTTCTTCTCCTGTCACGGTACTATCGAAATCAGCACGATGATGCAAGGGGTTTCCCCCGGGCAGGCGCATACCATCGCCTGGGAAAAGGCTGCCCAAAGATATCCCCAGGCCGCCAGGGAAATAAAGGCGTTGCTTAAGAAGAGAGTCTGGCGCGAAGACGGCAGGATAAGGGTTTCACAACACAGCTACATCGCCAGGAAGACAAGAGATGTCACCAGGTATGTTTTAAGCGAGGGCGCGGCAACCCACAGGACAATGTGGGAGGCATTCCGGGCCGAAGACCACCGTATTGATTCCGAATTGGAGGACAGGATCAAATGTATCCGCAATATGGGATTGATCTCGCAAGCGGTCAGATCACTTGAAGGCCAGAAATCGCCATTAAAAGAAGAAGAACGCGGCAAGGTCATAGAGATCGTCCGGGAAATGAGCGCCTCAATGGTAAAACCCGCGGGCAGGCCGAAGATCTCGGAAAAGATAATCTCGCAGATCCTCTCAAGAACCGCTCAGGAATTGATCGACACAGTCCAGGAGCCGCGCCATGAAGCCATTGAACTGCTTAAGAACATCCATGAAAACCTGAAGCTGCGCAAAGAAGGCGCCGAAAGGATAATTGCCGGCAGGCGGATTGCGCTTAAGGAATTGAGAGAAATGTCCAGGTCTACCAATATGGATATCTCGCGCCGGGCGGAAGCGGCGGCTAAACTGGCGCAAAGCGGCGAATTGAATAATGCCAAAGGCCAGATACTGGGCATAACCAGGCTTGGCATTATCAAGGGAGAGCCGGAGTATTCCCCGGTCAAACGTCTGCTCTTTGCGGCCTCAGGCGCCAAGGATGAGAAGAGGGTTTCTGCGGTCCTGGATATGGTCAAGCAAAAGTTAAGAGAGATCGAGTTTCTTTATGAATTCATGATCAAATACCGCGATGACCTTTTATCCAAAGAACTTAAGGAAGACGCGCCTGTCGATAAGCAACAGCTCTTGAAGGAGACCTTTGTATTTTTCTGGAAGACTGCCAATTCCGAATTCGCCGATCTGTTGAACAGATCGCTGAAACAACGCGCCATCTGGTGGGCTAAGGTATACAGGGCAATTTGTATTTCCCTGAATATCAATGACCCTGAAAACAGGTCGCAGCGGATCCCCAATCCGGTATTTCTGGGCATAGCGCGCTATATCCGTTTACTGGAATACAATTTTATCGAAGATCTGCTGGGGAAGAGGGACATCGGCGCCAAGGTGAGGGATATTCTGAAGGAGGCGCAGAGCGAAAAGAGAAAAAGCGGCAATGTAATACGTAAAGAAAATGAGCTTAAAACCTATATTGTCCAGGATGACCTGGATGGATTAGCAGAAGCGATCTCGCAGGATCTCAAATTAAACCCGGGAAAAGAAAGACAGGATCTGCGGGGTTGCGTATGGAAAGAAGACAGGCCCAGGCCGCAGCAAAGCGCAACCAACGTGAAAACCTTACCCGGTCCTCCCGCTGAAAATGTGGGAGAAAAAGCCGGCGAAAATAAAGAGCCGCAAACAGAACTGCGGCATATAAGATCGGTTTTAGGATCCGGCCTGTTCAGGCAGCGTTCTCCGGAAGAGCTAGCGTATATTGAAAGGGACAATTACGAGCGCTTTATGAGAGAAGTAAGGATGAACTGGGTATATCATAACGCCAAAAACTATATCCTGGAATACGCCAGGGAAATGAACGAATATGAAAAGACCGCCTCAAAGATAAGCGCCTATGAGAAAAAGACCCCAAAGAGGAAGAGAAAGATAAGAGGGCAGATATGGTTCCTTCTGAAATGGGCGGCCGAGGGAAGGCATTTTACGAAAATCCAATCCGAGCGCCTGGCTAGGCTTGTCCCGGCCCCGGAGCCTGTTCCGCAAGACTCAAAGCCCGCATTCGAGCCCAGGCAGTTAAGCTTCGATCTCGGACAGATCAAATTCGGCGTTGCCGAAGGCCGCATCAACGGCAAAAAAGTAAATTTTCTGGCGGACGGCACGGGCATGGCGGATAACCTCTGGATGCCTCCGGTACATTCAAGCTTTTCGGTTTTCCGGGGGGACCTTGAAAGGTTCATACGCATGACCCCGGAGAAGTTCACGGCATTGATCCTGGGCTTGCTGACAGGCAAAGCGCTGACCTCGAAGCAGAAAGAAGAGATAGGCGCTTTTTGCTCTGCCATAAAAGAGATTTACGGGTTGAGAGAAAATTATCTTTTTGAGGGCCACTACCCTTATATTTGCGACAGTTACGCAAGAAGTACGGCTGAAATACTTCAAAAACACGGCTTGAAAGCCAGAGACCAAGACAGGAGTTGGCCTGAATTGAAACGGGTGCTGACCGATCCGGCCGACGATCCCGAGCACCATTTTGTCAGGTGCCGCATAGCCGGGTACAATTTCATCGTTGACATCACCGCTGATCAGTTCGAGAGGGAAGATGAAAAGGGCAAATACCAGCAATTAGGCCTTGTGGTCCTGCCCGTGCAAGTGGCGCGCAAAGACCCCGCCAGGTTCTGGATGTATAACAGGAAGCTGTCCGATTCATTCTCCGTTGTCCCGCCCGGGGAACGGCCGGACGCGCTTGGGCAGTTCGCGGAATTCCTAAGGATATTTGAAGAAGAAAAAAGGGAGGTGTTAGCGGACATCCTCTGGCCTGCCGTTAAAGCCAAAGATAAAAAGAAAGAGGTTTTCAACAGGGAAGATCAAGGGCGGATCTCGAGGTTAAAATACGCCCTGGCCGAACTGAAGGCAGAGAAGATAAAAGTCTTATCCGTAAAGGAAAAATACCCGTTCGATATAACCGACTCCAAGCTGACATTCGTGGCCGATATGGTTTTGGATGGCAATAAAGGCAGGTATTTCATAAAGACCCGAAGGACGTGGACGAATGAGCCCGAAGACGATGCCTGCAAAGTGCTGGAAGAATTGTGCCTGCCTAACTCCGCTACCGTTGTGGTAAGGGATTATTTTGTTTCCAAATACGTGGGCGATGCGGACCTGACATGGGTATCAGCCGAACAGATGAAGAACAGGGAATTCAGGAGGGGGCTGTGTTTCGAATTGGGCCGGGCATCGGCAGCGGCTTATATCATAGGGTTAGCAGACAGGTCGCCGACCAACATACGCATATGCATGGCCAGGGATAAAAAATGCGTTTTGGCGATCAATACCGACTTGACTACCGCCTTCCAGCTGCTTGAGCTGCCTTCTGAAGTGGGCGAGCAGTGCATTATCTTGAGCTTTCTTTTCAACCTATCAAAAGAAGCAGGATTGGAAAAAGAAGAGTTCAGGTGGATAATCCGTTACTTTATAGAAGGATTCTGCCAGCAATATTCGACCACCCGCGCCTATTACCTAAAAAACGCCGGAAAAATAGATAGCTGGTTGTCTGGCCTGAGGCACTACCCTTTTATCCAAAAAAGACTACTGCTGCAAGAGGAAGAGATCTCGAGGCTTTCTGAGGAGATAGAAAAGAAATTCAGGCAGGATTATTGCCGCGACCTGGAACTGATAGGGGATGCCGAAGATATGAAATTAGAGGAATTGATCCGCATGACCATCGAAAAAGCGGGGAATTTCGGGATGCCGCTTACGAGATTCGACGAGCTGTTGATCAGGGGTACCGGGCAGCTGGTAAAAGAAGCTCATAAGGACCAGAAGCGCAAGTCCGGGGAGCCTTATTTTAATCACCAGTTGGAGGTTGCGACAGAGGCAAATAATTTTGACCTGTCGGAGTTCATAATCAACGGCCTGTATACGCTGATGACCAATATAGCGCTCTTCCATGATACCCGTGAGGACCAGGGGAAATCTTACCGCGAGATCAAGCACGGGATAGAAAAACGGCTTGAAGATACAAAACTGCACAGGACCGGCGAAAGAGAGGCCATAAGAGCGTATAATCTGCTGCGTTTGGGCGTAGCCATGCTTTCCAAATTGGAAGGCGGGGAGTGGAGATGGATCCCGGATGCCCCGGGAATACGTCCGGACGTTTCCTGCGAACCGGAAGACGGGATAACCCCGGAAGAATTGACGCCTCCGGCAAGAAAGATCGAAGGCAAGGGCGGCTTGTGGTTATGGAAAGATATGAGCCCTGAAGAGATCAAGACGGAGTATTACCGCCGGCTCGTAAACCCGCGCAGCTTCTTTAGTAAACATATATTATTCCCGGATTCGGAGCGCTATGCGGATTATAGCGAACTGTTCATCAGAATGATACAGGTGATCAAATTGGCCGACCGGATCGCGAATTTCCGCGACCTGGCCAGTTTATTCAAAGCAGGCATGGATATTACAGAGTCAAAGGCCTTTGTAGAGAAGGTTTTCAATGAAACCGCGGAATATTTCCTCCCTGCGTTCGTGGAAAGCTCGCAACACCTTACTTTTACCGAAAAAATCAATTTCTATACTATCCTTACAGAGATAATAGACGGATATATCAAGAACGAAGACCCGGCCGCAAAGTGCCTGAAGGATGCGGCCGCGGATTTCAGGCTGAAGATCGAAGTGGTAATACCCGGCCAGGCCGAGGGCACATTGTATTATCCTGCGGCGAGAAGAGATTTTAAGACGGTGGCATACTGGCTGGATGTTTTCACGGGGATAAGCACGGTGATCCTGGCTGACCCGCTGGTTTTCCCGAGGCGTTTAAGGGCGGTCGAGGAACAGGATAAGCGAGCAGAGATAAGCCTGTTCAAAGAAAAACTCCCCGAGGCATTGTTAAGCTCCGGATTCAGGCTGATTAAATTGCGGGAATTCAAAGATAAGGTCATATTCTACGCCTACTATAAGGCAAGGAAGATAAGATTCAATTATTATTTTCTCGATTATGCCGATATGTATTTCAGGTATAAGAAAGGCCTTCCGTCAGTGGTCATCGCCTCCTACGCCGGCTGGATGGGGAATCTGCTCAGGGATTCGAATTTTTATACCAAGATATTAAGCCAGATGCGAAAGCCCGGATATCTCATAGCATACGCCGATTCTCACGAGGAAAGGCCGGAGGCGGTACTGGGAGACATCAAAAGATACGGAATGACGCCGGTTAAAGGCAATCTTCCGGCAGGTTGTTATATTTACGTTAAGAAAGATGATTTTGCCTGGGAACAGATATCGGCATTGGAGGAGAGGCCGGGTAATGTCAAAGTCGCGCTCAGGACATTAAAAAGCCATTTTTCCGACCGCGGCTGGTTTACCTTGAAAGATTTCCTCGGCAATTTAGATTCGCAGTTCGCAAATTACCCGAGAATGAAGAACGGCCATGTCCTGAACAGCCGCAGGGCGATAACCAATCTCTTGAGGTTGAAAGACCGCGGAGTAGAAGTCAGAAATAACGGCAAGGCTTATGAGTTTCGTTACCGGCAAGAGTCGGGGGAAAAATCCAGGAACTGGCCGAAAAAAGTTCCTTTAAAGGCGAAAGAAAAATACGCGAAAGAGCCTTCATATGAATACAGGGTCATCGCCGGTTTTGATCTCGATAAGCGCAAGAAAGCCCCGGGTATTTCTTACGAAACGGCCAGGGCAAGAGAAGCGATCATGACCAGGCTGCTTAAATTAATAAACAAGACCTCCTTGCCTTTGGCGCCGCCTTTTAATTTAAAGATTTCCCCGCAGATCGACACCTATGCAGGGACAGAGATAGAAGGGCAGAATGTCATCCTGCATCCCGCCTTTTTTGAATTATCTGCCGCAATGCAGTTTATTATCCTCTATCATGAAGTAGCCAGCCACCTGAAAAAAAGGATATCCTCCGAACCCCGCGCGCTTTTTGATACGTTAACCGGCGTCTTGCGCGCCTTGCCTTTCATGTTTAATGCCGAAAAAGAAAGAAGGTTCATTAAGGAGGTATTCCGCAGGAACGCCCGTTTCCTGGGAACGGGTAAAAAGAAACATCTGCCTCCCGTAAGCTATGATACGGAATGGCTGATCAGAAGGTTCGTATGCGGTGACGAAGATATAAAAGCGTTGATCCTCGGACTCTGCAAGCGATATTCCGGATCGCTGCAGAAAGGCCTGAAGCACTATTTTTGCGTCAAACCGAGCGCGGAATTACTGGTCACGGTTTTAGTTTATGGCGATAAGTCAAACAGAGCGATCGCCTTGAAATGTATTACGGAGTTTGTTTACTCCTATGGCTTAGACGAAAAGAAAGTTATCGACGGCTGGTTGCAGGGCGATGACGGGTGGCTTAACAATATGGTCAGCAATATGACTATCCTGGAAAGCCTGGAAAGGGAAAGGCCGGGATCCGCCAGAGTTTTATTCAGGGAATTCGGGATCGCGGATTTCGGCAGATACAGCCTGGGTATGCTGATCACTCAATACGACGAAAGGGATAATGCCGCTTCGCCTTACGGCCTGGTTATCTACCCGAGGCAGGATAATGACATAGAGAACGGCGGCGCCTTCTATAAAGATTCGCAAGTCCTGGATAATCTGCAAAAACAAGCCGGTGACTGCGGATTACTGTTAAGGGTAGTGGAATGTTCAAGTAAATATGATGTGGCCCGCAGGGTCATCAGGGCATACGAGCGTTATGGAAAGATATCTTTCGCGGTCCTTGGAGGGCATGGGACCGAAAATTCAGTACAGTTCGGAAAAGCAAAGGACGCAGGAAGGCTTGTCAAAGGGGACCTGAGCGGTGCCGCGGAGAAAGCCGCCAAATTCTTTATCCCCGGGCCGTCAGTAATATTATCCTCTTGCTTTACCGGCCGCCCCGGAGGATTCGCCCAGCAATTATCGCATGCGCTCTCTGCCACGGTCATTGGCCCGGAAGAATCCACCTTTATAGATAATATCAGTGTTTATGTAGAGGAAGACAGGGCAGCTTTCCAGGTAGAGTACCGTAAAGGATCCGCGAAGACATACTTAGCAGGAAAGCCGCTTGAAAACCGCTTCGAGGAGAATTCTTCCGCGCCATTGGGAGAATTGGCGGAGGCCAGAGAAGCGCCTGATAAAGATAACGGCAAGAACAGGGGCGGATCAGGGTCCAGATTTGATTTTGCTCCGGAAATAGACCAGGAGAAAAGAGACCAGCTAAAGAGTGCCGTTTTGAAAGAGGATTTCCTGAAGAGCAGCGTTAAGAATATCCTGGGGATAGACGGACTGGAGCTGGATGATGTAGAGCGGATTTCGCTCAGCTTGATAGAGAAGGCCAGGTTTACCGAGGTTTACAGGATGACGCTCAAGACAAAATCCGACGGCTTAAATACCCGGCGCAACGGCGAAAGCGCGTATATAGTTCTGAAACAATTCACTGTCGGGGCGACTATGGACGAAAAAACGAACCGCATCAGCCGCCTGAGAAAATTATCATTCGAAAAGAAATCAGGGCTTGTTCCAAGGTTCGGAGATTATCTGCCGGAAGAAGAGATATACTCGGTTGAATTCATACCGGGAGCGGATCTGGCAGGAATGTTGCGGCAAAAAGACATCCTGGAGCAGAAGAAGCGGCATTTAAAGGAGCAGGCGATAGTCCTTGCTCTGCAATTAGCCAAATCTCTGGGAGAGGAAGACCATGCGCTGGAGTTCCTGATAGAGATGAGGAATCCGGCTAACGTCATGTTCCGCGATGCCGGAGGAAAATGCGAGCAGCCGGTTTGCGTCGATGTCGGATATTTTACTACCCGGGAGCCGCGCGAAATAATGCTTACCCTGGGAAATTACATAGACGGCATCTATTTTGGGAATAAGGAACCGCAAGAGTTTTTATTTAACGCGGTTTTAAAAGCCCTGGGTGACGAAGAAGGCTGCGCTTTCCTTAAACAGGCGTTTGACAGCAAGCTTAATTATCACATAAAGGAAGAATTAGACGCGTATTTGAACAAGAAGACCGGAGTGAGTCTTCAGAAAGAAAAGGTCACCGCTATCTTTAAGGCCATGGCGAGGGGTAGGGCCGCTCCTGCCAACGCTGCCTTCAAGCAGCTCTGCAGGGACTTCGGTTTTGACCACCGCGACGCGAATGCCGGGCTAAAAGCGTTGATCATCGGGGTAAAGAGAGGTTTTATCGCGGAAAAACTGGATATAAGGCATCTTTCGGGAAAGATAAGCAAGATAACGGCGATAACCGGGATGCCAATAGAGATGGACATAAATAATTTAGAGAATGACATAATTGACTTGATAGATGCCGGTTATACGGAAGAAAAAATAACCATGGAACTACTTATAGATAACGCTTCCTTGGAAGATTACATAAAGCGGATCAACGATAAATTAGACATATCGGCCAAACAGGTTCCTGAGGCCGAGGTCATAAATTGGGGTAATGAAAAAGAAGATGACGAAGTTCCTCTCTCCCAGGATGAAAAAAAGATATTAAGGGCAAGAGGCAATTCTTTGAAAGAGATGATGCCTGAGTTAAATATGGGCGGAGCCCAGATCAGCAATCTCATTTCCAGTATTTGCATTAAATTACAGGCGAACAGTTTCTCGGAGGCAAGAGAGAAATTCTTCTCCTCAGTAAAAGCGTATGTTATAAGCAAGGGGTGCCACTCGCTCATAGCCGAAGAGGTAGTAAGAGACGCGGATCCCCTGAAAACATCCCAAGTCCTTATGAACGAAAAACAAAAACTGACCGAGCAGGGTTATACGCTTATTTTAGCTTTATTCCTGGCGATAAGAGAAAGAAATTCAAATAAGGTTGTGACGCAGGGATTAAAAGAAGCCATAAAAGAATCCTTTGCTACCGGGAATCCCAAGTGCGGCGATTTCCTTAATGAACTCTGCGATATTGCCGGCAAAGAGCGCATCGTCAGCGAAATAAAAAATATATTATTAACGGACATGGAAATACTGGAAAGGCTCTGCTCGGAAGAAACCCTGTCCAGATTAAATGCGTTAATTAAAGGTATCGCTCCGCAGATTGTCCTCAGGACAGCAAACCAGGTACGCATTTTAAAAGAAGTCGTGGCTTCTTCCAAAGCTAAGCAGGTATTGACTCAGAAAGATATAGCCGGGAAGATCGGTGTTTCCACGGCTACCGTCAGCCGGGACATAAAGATCCTTCAGGAATCCGGATTTATCGATGTCCGCAAGATCATCATTGAGAAGAGGGTTTATCTCTTCGGCCAGGCCCCCGAGTTCATCCTTAATGATGCGGAAGGGGCGATCATGAAAGAGCTGGAAAGGGCGAATTTACCTTTATCGGCCCGTGAGCTGGCGAAAAACACCGGCTTACCCAAGAACAACATCCGCAGGAATACCAAAAGCCTCAAGAAAAAGGCACCGGTCAAAGAGGTTCTGATCAATAAGAGCGTCAAATTTTACCTGGGAGATAAACTTCCTAAATTTATCCTTACGCCTATCGAAAAGCGGATCCTGGAAATACTCTGGAGAAAAGGCCCTTCGACGCAAAAAGAAATAGCCGGGGATGGGATATCAAGCGGCATGGTCAGCGTTTATGCTAAAGAATTAAAGAGTTGGGATTTGATCAAGGCGCAGGGTGAAGGCAGAAGCAACGTTAAGCTTAGCTTGACTCCGGAAGGAGCGAAATTTATAGCGCCTGAAATAAAGTTCGGAGTGGCGCAAGGTAATATAGGGGATAAGAAAGTTTATTATTTTGCGGACGGAATTCAGAATGAAGATATGCAAAACGTATGTTTCTTCCAGGGCAACATGATAAAGATATCCGCTGCCGCTGACAAAGGTAACAAGCTGCCCTTATCAAAAGAATCATTGTCTTTAAGGATCGCGTCTGTAATGGATAAGTTATATGGCTTTACGAGCCTGAAAGAATTATCGGGTATCTTAGGCATACCCGATTCTACGCTATCTCCTTACATGAAGCGCTGTTTCAACAGGATAAACAGCAGGCGCAGGAAAAAAGAAGAGCCCGTGTACCGGGTCTACAACGATAATACGGTGCAGGCGATGAGAAGCGTGATCGCGGTGCTCAAGAAATGGGGAAGGATAACCGTGGAAGAACTGGCTCTGCAATTAAGCCAAGGAAATAGATGCGTAGAGAAGAAACAAGTCATTTCCATCGCCGCGAGGATCGATTTTTCCCTGGTGAACTGGTGCATGGTCAAAAACAATGAAGAGACGATAGGGATCCAGGGGCTTGAGCCGGTATACAACCGCAATAATACGCAAGAAATACTGGCAGGGTTAGGCAAAAAATTCAGAAAAATATCCATGAAACAGATAGCGGACGCTTTAAGAGGCATGCCTGAATCTAACGTCAGGCGTTTGATAGAGGCGATGCAAAAGGAAGGCACTCTTCCTTTTGAGGAGATCATCCCTTACGAATCGGTGCGCAAAGACATAGTATTTAAGGCGATGGAGGAATTGTCCGCGGAGCGGGCCTCCGGATCATCCGCCAAGCAAATAACTGAAAGGGCGATAGCCATAGGTTCGGCATTAGGGGTGCCCATATCAAAAGATATCTCGCTAAGGAAGATACGCGAGATAAAACAGGAAGGTGTGTTGCCGGCCAAGATCATCTCCCATCCCAGGACGCAACAACCGCTCCGCAAGGCCAAGACGCCGAAGGCAAAGGCGCGTAAAAGCACTAAGAAAGCGATAGACCTCCGCTCAGCCGGCGTTTCAGCCCGGGAAGTACCGCTGGTTAAGCCGGCTGATCAGCCCGTACAGGAGCGTGACGCCGCTTGGTATGCGAGCAAGGATTTTGAGGTCGGGAAAGAAAGAAGGAACGGCTCAGCGCAAAACGGAAATAGAAATACTCTGCCGGAAAAGAATGTGACGATATTTATAAAACAAGTAAATAAAAAGGTGGAATTTTCCATAAAAGAAGCGCTTATCTTGATCGCCAAAGGGTATTCGGCTAAAGAGATCCGCGAAGAGATCGGCAACGGCTTGCTTGAAAATCATATCACGTCATTCAAAATAAGCATCTTTGTGAAATTAAAAGATACGGGCCTGAGGATTATCGCGGAAGATACTTTGGAGTCATTAAATATGGCCAGGACTATATGTTCGGGACCAGTAAGAGAAGAACTCATAAAACGCGGATATCCATTGCCCGAAAAGCTCGCGGATAAACCGGCCGTATCAATAACCAGCCAGCCCAGGCAGGCAGGATTTTACGTTAACGGAGTGTTAAGGGCCCAATTCACCGATGCGGTTGATCCGGAAGATTGCTCTGCCAGGCGCATGCTAAGCGGGAATGGAACCTATATCTTTGATGCGGGCTGCTTCTGGAGCGCGAGGATAGAGTATCTAAGGAAGATAGGGGCGATGCTTCCGCAGAATAATCAAAGGAAGCGGTGCTTGTACATAGCTTCTGCCGCGGACTATTCTACGGCGCAGATAGTATCTGACGGCGCGAAAGAGACTATTTTTGTGGAAAAACTTCCCTTTGAAGGCGTGGCCGGGTTTCCCGAAGAGGAATTAGAATACTTCAAAAATTCGTACCATATGCAAGGTTTTGACAGCAACTTCCATCACGTATGCAGCCTCGGAAAAGGGATAGGTATAAAACAGTACCTGCTCTGGGAGCTTGAAGCGATGGGGGTTAAGACGCAAGCCGTAAGCGTTGAATTTGACACAGCCTTAAACGCGCACAGGATGAAATTTACTGTCCCGGGCGCATCGCAAGAAAGAAGCATCCTCTATTTTAATACAGAGGCGGAGGCCATAAGCAGGTGCCCGCCGTTAGTTGACCTTATCCGCGAAGGGTTGGATTCTTTTATTATAAAAGCCGCGGTAGATGTTTGTCTCAGCGATGAAACCATAGGTCTGATAGTTACCTCTATGAACCCTGACGGGATGATGTTCTTAGACGCGAATTTTGCCTTTTTCAGCGGATCCCTGGAGTGGTTAAACGAGGAACAAATGCGGCAGATCAGGACCCTAGAGAGGGGCCATGGTTTTGCTTTCGGGTACAAAGAGATAATCCTGGCCAGGCCCAGGAAGCCTTGGGGAATAGGGCCCAGGAAGGCGGGATTTTATATTAATGGGAAACCTGCCGCGCAATTCACAGATGCGGTTTCAGAGGATGACGCAGGTTCGGGGCAGCATGGAGCGCAAGGTTCTGTAGGCCCGTCTGCGCACAAAGGGTTAAGGGCGATATGCTTATCATTGATCCTTATCTTGTTATCAGCCCGCGCGGGCGCAGTTAATGCGATGATCGACCTGGCGATCCCTATGAAATCCGCTATAGCGAATACTGTTTCCATCGAAAGCCTGTCAGTAGATAACGCGACGGTCGGCGAACGCTTCGCCCATAAAGTCGTCCCATGGGATAGGTTTAATGTGTTGGACAGGCCTGTCTCGCTTGAAGAAAAGGCCCTTTTGAGAAAGTTTTCGCAACCATCTGCCGCCTACGATAATAGCTTCACGCAGCTAGTAGATAAAATATTTGAGAAAGAAGGGTATACAGACAACCGTTTAAAGGAGATCGGCAAGGACGACCCGAAAAAACTGGTTCAGCTTATTGCGGAAATTGTCTACAGGAATGTCCAGTACGATCATACAGCGTTAAAGGCATCGCAAAAATACAATAAGATTTTTACCGCCAATCTTGGCAATAATAATTTAACAGCTCTGCTTGAACAGGGGTTGACCGCGGAAGAAAAAACCTTATTAAACAGAAATCTGACAGAAGTCATTAAAGAAGGCGGTTTATGCGATGATATATCCGGAGTATTTTCAGCCGTCGTCGATTATATGCAAAAGAAGAACGTATTGACTCAAAATTTATATGCCACTAATTTTACCGGCATAAAAATTGATTCCACGAACCCGATGGCTTATCCTTATACAAAAATAGGCTGGCATGAATGGAATAGGATATTTACGCTGGACGAATCCGGAAACCTTATATCGACGCATATCGATATAACAATATATAGCCCTTCTTTGACATGGCTAGATTCGGTTTTAACATTCAAAAAATCCGGATTAAACGCCGTTGATATAAACCACCGCATTAATATGGGTGTATTGTCCGATAAAGGTTTCAAAACAGAGAGGAATCTGCATTTAGATAATATCCGCCGATATTTTGCGTTCATAAACTCTACCGTTTCCTACGATCCTAAGATACTTTTGCCGATGCATGTACGAAGAAAAGGCAAGGTTTCTTCAGTTCCCGGCAAAGGCGAACCGGAAGAAGAGCCTTTATTCGATAAATTTAAATGTTACAAAATAGAAGATGACGGCAGCCTTACTGTAAGTTCTGACTACGGATCTTATCAGGACAACATAAAAACAGGGTTGTCCAAATATTCAGAGAAAGTATTTTGCGTTATGGGGATTAACCGGGTTGTCCTCGCGGAAGTTTGGCCCGGCCTGAATATCAGCTCGCGCCGCTACTGCGATTGCGCAGGCATAGTGATCAAAGACGGGACATGGATGATCGTATTCCACGTATTATCCAGCCTTCTCAGAAAGGCCTGGCCGAATATCCTAAAGATCTATAAAGATCGCGCATCCAAAAACGCGGAAGCAGTCATATTTGGTATCGAGCAGGACGTCCGCTGGATGAGGAAGAATACCCCCCCTGGCGTAAAAATCATTAAAGAAAAGATTAATGCCTATCCTTCTGAGGCGTACGACCTGTACACGGATGCCGATGAAGGGGTATTGGCAAGAAGCATTAAAGGCCCTTCCGGGATAGAACTGGAAATATATAGAGACGAATTCAGGTTCACTAACATCGCTGAAAGGGATCCTTATTCCGAAGACAGAAGCGTCATGGCGGAGGACCTTAAGGAAAATGGCATAAATGACGAAAGAGTATTATCTGCGATCAGAAATATCCCGCGCCATGAATTTGTCCCTGAAGAAGAGATGAAAGAATGCGCCTACCTTTACGAGAACAGGGCTTTGCCCATAGGCGAAGGCCAGACTATCTCTTCCGCCAATACGGTTGCCATGATGACCCAGGCCCTGGGATTAAAAGAAGGCGACAGGGTCCTTGAGGTCGGCACAGGCAGCGGATACCAGGCAGCGGTCCTCGCAGAAATGGTGGGCAAAACCGGCAGGGTTTACACTATAGAAATAGTAGAGGCATTGCAAAACAGGGCAAGGGATCTGCTGTCCAAGCTTGATTATGACAATATTGAATATAAAGCTGCCGATGGGTATGAGGGATGGGCCGAAAAAGGGCCGTTTGACGCCATTATCATTACAGCTGCTTGCAGCGAGTATCCATTGCCTTTGATCGGGCAACTAAGAGAAGGCGCGAATTTAATCTTCCCGCTTGATTCGGGGATCGAAAAGCTTTTGGTCATAAAGAAGGCAGGCAAAGATTTAGAGGTAAGCACTTAGCAGAGCGCATTAAATTCGTGCCTTTCGTAAGAGGCGCGGTAAAACTAGATCCGCGGCCAGTCCAAACATATAAGAGAACACTCTTTGACGAAAAAGAGTATCTTTCAGCGAAAAAAGAAGCCGCGCAGAAATTAGCCAAATTAGACCCCCAGGAAGCAATATCTACATTCATCCAAGTTATAGAGAATTCTATTTCTCCTTTGTCAGAAGTACTGCTGGAACTGGCAGGAAATATCGGCACGCCGGAAGCGGTCGCATTCATTATAAAAGCGTTAAACAACAGGACCATGTCTGTCAGGCAGCAGGCTATTTCACTTCTGGAGAAGTTTGAAGATGAAAGGATCTATGGGGCATTATTGCCTGTTATTTGTACAGCCGGTGAATCCCTCGTACAGGAGGCGATCCGCGTGCTCTATTCCAAGAAAGAAAATCCCCTGTACAGAAAAGAAATATTAAAAGCGGTTATCAGCCAGGATCCCGCAACGCGCTTTGGCGCGGCGACTATGCTTGCCACGATCATCGATGATGAAACAATGCGGATGTTGGATTTACTCGCCAAATCTGATCCGCAGGAGGAAGTAAGAAAACACGCGAAGTTCGTATTGGTTTGCGTACAGAGCAGGCTTGAGGAAGACAAATTAACCGCAGGGATAAAATTAAAAGAGGACAAGGTATTATCTCTTATAGATTCGTTCGCTTTTGAAAAGAAAGCGCCGCTTAAAGCGATCGATATCGGTTCGGGAGCGGGGGAATTCAGGCGTAGAATAAACATCCTTTGGCAGGGAAGGGAGATAGACATTGAATGCGTGGATTCAAATAGCGAAGCGGCAAAAATAGGGTTTATCCATTATGGCATGCCGATATTGATAAGGAATGCCGAAGATCATATCTTTGAAGAAAAAAGTTTTGATATCGCCTTTTTAAACTATCCTAATCCGGGCTACATGAAAGTGTTAAAATTGCTCCCAGAGGCCGAAAGGATACTGCGGGATGGAGGTTTATTCTTTTTTGCCAGCAGCCGGGACGATTACCAGCCTGAAGAGATAAAGGATATATTGTCAAGGTCGCATTTTGAAATAATAGCTCAATACAACGGAAAAGAAAACATACCGGCGGGCTATCCGCTAAGCCAATGCGCGGAGCAGGCAGTTGCATCCGGCAATATCGGTCCGGAGATGGCCTATCTTATAATTGCCCGCAAAAATCGTACAGAGCTGTTATTAGGTTCGGGCGCTGTCAAAGATCATCTGAAGGATCCGGGGATTTTATCCGCCAGGCAGGCAGGGTTTTACATTAACGGGCAGTTAAGAGCGCAATTCACGGATTCGATTTCTGAAGAAGACGCTGCCGTTGGAGATCGCCGGTTCCCGCAAGATCGATTGAGCCCGGGTCCCCAGGTTCCAGACGTTGAGATTATCAGGCTCTTATCCGGCAGCGATACGAAAGAGATAGATAGGGCGCTTGAAATCATGGAAAGCATTCACGACCCGGAAAGGGTATCGTCAATTGTAGAAAAGGTATTTGCCAATCGCCGGCTGGAGCCGGTATTTATGGAGGAGGATAACACATTGGCAATAATCGGGGAAAACAGGAGCCATAAGGGCACTTATGAGATCGCGGAATTACAGGGCGAAGATCCATACGTTCATTTCTATAATGCCTGGATATCCGAAGAATTAAGAGGCAAGCGTATCTTGCCGTTATTACTGCGTTGGGCAGCCGCTCATGGTTCCTTCCGTAAATTTTCCGGATGGCGGACAGAGGTGGATAACGCCAATTATATGTCAGCCAGGGCTTGGTGGCGCAGCGGATTTACTGACATCGAACTATTTGAAAGGGAAAGCAAAGAGCCGGTCAGTTCGATAGAGGAGCTTAAGCCTTCAGAAAAACGCTATATTGTAAAAGCCAGATTCCCGTTATGGACAAAACAGGCCGGCATACCGAATGTGCCTTTTGATAAAGGCGCGGTACGCTTGACATGCAACTTGGGTAACATGCTTCCGGGCAGTGTAAGCACGGCTTATTTGGCTTTTCCCGATCCCGGTGACCTGCGAGCGCAGGGAAAAGGATTCGCGGAATGCGCTTACAGGATCTTAAGAGAGGGCGGAGAGTTTTTGATATATTACGAGGTGCCGATGTCTTCAGCCGCCGTATTCTTATATGAAGAGAACATAGAGGGATTTGTAATATCCCTGAAAAAAGCGGGCTTTATTGTAGAAGGGCCGGAACATATCCTGTCTTCTGTGAATTATGCCGTAACCATAAGAGCTAAGAAGCCGCGGAAGGAAGACTCAATTTCAGCAAAAGCGCTGCGGGAGAAAGCCGTCCCGATCCTTTATGATCTGGGGTATTCAAAAGGATCCCTGGATCCGCTGCTAAAGGAACTTGAGACCCTGTTCAAGGAGATCGATGCCAGAATGGGGCTGGCCAGGCTTCAAAATGAATTAAGCCAGGCCCTGCAAGCGAATAATGCCGCGCGTCTTATAGCCCCTCTTAACGGATTGAATTCGCTGTTTGAGGAAAACAACTATAAGAACGTTTACCGTCCAAGGCCGATAATAAATCTATTGATCAACGGCTTAAACGCGGAGGATATCTTTGAGCGCATAATGCAGACCGAGATCCCGACCATGCTCAAGCTTAAAGCCAATGAAACGCTCATTTCCTGCACTGCCATTTCCCAGCTGGGTTACACCGTTTTGAGGTCATTGGGCGTGGATGCCAAGGGAGCGATCTCCCCAAGGCACGCTTTCCTCGGAATGGAGCTTAGCGGCGGCCGGGTCCTGTTCATTGATTTCTACAGGAATATATTCCGTGCGGTCAATATCGCCAGGTATTACAGGAAAGAAGGGGTGTATTTTGTCCTTAAGGAAAAATACAGGCTCAGCCGGAAGGAGTTAGAGGGGATTACGGAAAGAGTTGCCGCTGTTAAGGGCGGAGAAAGAATAACTGTGGTAGAGAGTTTGAGAGGCAACAAACTTCTGCATTGGAAGTTCTTTTACATTAAAATGATCAGTTCCGGGGGAGTTTCCCGCCTTATCCATAACAACCTGGGCCTGGCTTACGGGACTCTAGGCATCTATAATGAAGCGATCTTGGCCTGCAAAAAAGCCATAAGATTGGACCCGAATTACGCGGATGCCTACAACAACCTGGGGATCATTTACGCCCACCTGGGGCAATACGATAAGGCTATCACGGAATTAAGGAAGGCAAAGAAATTGAATCCCAACGATAACGGCATCATTTCCAACTTGGATAAGCTTTATGGTATGCAGGGCGGGATAGGCAAAACCAGTTACCTGGCTGAAGGCGAACCGCTGGGCATAGACACCCCGGCCGTATCTTTAAATAAGATGTTATTAGGCTGGGCAGGAAGATACAGCGAAGATGAGATTTTGATGCTGATAAAAAAAGCCAAGGCAGAAAAACGCATAAAGAACCCGGGGCTTAAGCTTGGATTACGTTTATGGATGGCGCAAATACGAACCAACACTTTATTAGAAACCCTGGCCAAACAAGGGCGGATCGCGGGGCCTCCTTTTATCAAGGGTTTCCGGTTGATCATGAATGAGAATAACGCGCTGACATTCGGCGCTTACATCAAACAAGGCATCCTTTATATCGAGCAACCCCTCCTTCAAGACCGTTCCCTCGAAGAGATCATCCTGCATGAAAAAATCGAGATTGTTGCCAAAGACCATGCGATAGCGCAAGGCCTGACAAGAGAAGTTCTGACCACTTCGCTGCGCGTACATACATCTAATATCAGGCATATCATTGGCACGGTGCTTAAGCACCGTTATTTCCCGCTGTCGATTTTTATTTCCATGATCGCGTTTACCGCCCTAATTTTTACCTACAGGGACACGATCATAAATTTGGGCGTTTTTGATTACCGGCTGGCGGCATTCCTTACTTCGGCAGTGACTAATGCCACCGTTTTTATTCCGGACACAGGCCTTGTTATAATCCTTTCCCTGGCCGCGGCGTATAATCCTGTTATAGTGGGGATTATGACCGGTTTGGGAGCGATCACAGCATTGCTTATGACCTATTTTGGAGGCCGCATTATCCGTTCTTTAGTAAAAGGAGACCGCATAGACCGTATCGAGCAAAGGGTAAATCACGGGATAGAGAAACGGGGATGGCTCTTTATCCTATTCGCTTACGGCATCCCCATACCTTCTCCCCTTCCTGAGATCACGGGCATAGTAGCCGGAGCCACGAAGTTTTCCATTTCCAGATTCCTTATGTTTATCGTATGCGCTACGGCGGGAAATGTGATAAAAAGCGTTTTTTACGCCTGTATCGGCGCATGGCTGTTGAATTTATACGGGCCTGCAGTATTGAACTTTTTCAAGGAGAATGTGCTTATCTTCGCGCCTTTAGCGGGAATAGCCGTGATCTTCATCGCTTTTGTAGCGATCTTAAAGCTGGTCCCGGAAATAAAAAGGATCCCCGCGTTTGCGTCTATAGACAGGTTACTGACAATTGAGGGCATAAAGTTGTTGTTTGAGAAATCCGGGCAAGGCATAAGGATTTCGAAGATAAGCGTAAAGAAAATCAGCATAAAGCCGGTCAGGATAATCATAAAGGGAATAAGGATCAGGGTCAGGCCGTTGAAAATAAAGGTCAGGGCGCTCAGGATAAAGATCAAAAAGTTAAGAATAAAAGTAAAGAGGCTAAAGATAAGTATAAAGAAGCTGATTATAAAGAAGGGGGGGATTTCGGAGAACCGGGAAGAAAAAGCCTGCCCGGAAAATAATACAGAAAGAACGCAGGAGAAAACTAATAACCAGGACCTTGCCATCGAAAATCTGAGCAATGGTATGGAATCTATGCAGGGAGGTAAGACGGCGCAGATAGAGAATGCCACGGTTATTTCCAGCCGGATATAAAATTGGTTTTAAAAATAGGATTAATTAACAAATTTAGAGGAGGTGAGAAGGATGGACGAGAATAACGGGTTTAAAGAGGACCGCAGGATTTTCGAAAGATTTTCTGCTGTCATGCCCGCGAATTTGATCGATCTGGACGCGGGAAAGGAATTGGAAGCAACTACTTGCGACGTAAGCGCGAAAGGCGTAGGGGTAGTGTGCGAAGAGCATTTAACACCGGGAAACCGTTTAGAGTTGTGGTTAAGGATCAAAGACGGGAGAGAACCGCTTTACACCAAAGGCACGGTAATGTGGGCCAGGCCGGAAGAAGGCAAATGCAGGGCGGGTATCTTGTTGGAGAGGGCAGAATTGATGGGTATGGCGCGAATACTCAGATCGTAAGGAATAAAGGGTAAAATCTACAATAAAATCCAGTAAAAAAAAGAAATTCTTGCTTGACAAAACGTATTTATATGTTATACTTTTAACTAGTTAAGGAATTAAGAAAACGCTTTCTTAACTATTTTATAAAGTCTGAACTAAAGGAACGCCACGGTCCTTTAACGAACTTTTTTTGTTATAGGATGGTGGCGTTTTTTATTGGAGTAAAAAACCAATGTTGAGAAAATTCAGGCTAAAGCTGGTTTACGGTTTCATATTCAGCCTCTTTATTCATGCCTTTTCTTTTGCCATGGCGAAAGAAATCAACATCCCCAGCCAGTTCGGCAGCACAAAAGAAATATTCCAGCCCGCGAATCCCGGCCCTTCCGCAGAACGCACCATCATCCATATACAGGACGCGCATTGTAATTATGAGGCCCAAAAAAACATGGCCCAGCTCTTAGATTATTTGGCCAAAGACGACAATCTTAAACTGATCATGGTCGAAGGCGGTAGCGGGGACGTCAGCTTGCGGTTTTTAAGGGGCTACGCGGATAAGAAGGCCAGAGAACAGGTCGCGGAAAAATACCTTAAGGCGGGAAAGATCTCCGGCGAAGAGTATCTGGATATCGTTTCCGATCACGCTATAGAGCTTTACGGGATAGAGGATGAAGGCTTGTATGAAGCGCATTTGGCGAGTTTCCAAAAAGTGGATTCTTTCAGGCAGAAGGCGCTGCAAGATTTAGGGGCCTTAGCAGGCATAGTAAATGGGCTCAAATTCAGGATATATCCGGAAGATCTGCGGCGTTTAGACGAACAAAAAAGCAGTTATGAGGGGCAAAAGACCGCGTTAGCCGAATATTGCCGCTTCCTTAATAATACAGCCGCAAAAAAGAGGATCGGCCTTGGCGCTTACCCGCACCTGGGCGCCTTTTCAGAGACTGCCCGCCTGGAAAAAGAACTGGACCTTAGGCAAGCGGAAGCCCAGCGCAACGCTTTCATCAAGGATCTGGCCAAGCTTTTAAACGAAAGAGAGGCGCAGAACCTTATCCTTATGACCCAGGGTTTTAAGGCAAAAATGATCACTCCTGAGAAATATTATTCTTTTTTGTTGGACACCGCCACCGAACAAAAGATCAACCTGAGCCGCAGGTACCCTGAGCTTGGCGCTTATATCAGGTACGTGACCACAAGCGGGAATGTAGACGCGGCCGAGCTTTTAAAGGAAGTAAACGCGGCAGAAGAGAAGATAAAAGACGCTTCATTGAGCAGCCCTGAACAGAAGAAATTATCCGAGATTGACAAATCCCTCCATATCTTGACCAAAATACTGAACTTGGAATTGACCCCTGAAGATTACGCGTATTTCAAAGAAAACACGCGCCGGTTCATGACTGCCGGTTGGATAGGTTTTTTAAATGAAGAGTGCGACAAATATAATTTTTCCACCCGGCCTTTTTTTGTCAAGGCCATCGATGAAAACCTGAAGGAGCTTGACGGATTTTACCGGTTGGGAGTAGCAAGGGAAGAGGCCTTTATCAATAATTTGGCGGCCAAGCTCGACGATTCAAAAGAAAAGACCGCGGCGCTCATCACCGGCGGGTTCCACACGCCGGGCATTACCCGCAATTTAAAGAACCGCGGTTATTCTTATATAGTAGTCACCCCGGTAATCACGCAGAAAAGCGAACCGGACCTTTATTTTTCCGTGCTAAGAAGCGAGAAAAGACAGCCCGTAAGGGTTTCCGATGAAGAATAGATTAAATAGAAAACAATTAAAAAGGAGAATGAAAATGAACGCAGGGAATTTCCACAAGAGTTTATTGGCCAGGATAATGAGCCTTATCATTATCGTAAATTTCATTATTACCACCGGCCCTGTGAGCCTTTACGCGCAGGACATGTTGAAGGCGCCGTCAGCGGTCCAGAAAAATGACAGTCCTGTCCAGAATTTGATCGACGATCTCAGGGCGACGCAGGCAGGCCGTGAAATAGCCGCCTTTAAACGGATCGGCATACTCACCAGCGGCGGCCCGGCTTCCGGACATAACGCGGCCATTTACGCGGCAGTCGAAAAAATGAAAGAGCAGGGCATAGAGGCAGTGGCGATCCTGGACGGTTTTGACGGATTATACGAGGAGAAATTAGTCAGCCAGGCCCGGCCCCTTAGCCTGGAAGAGGCAAGGTCCCAGCGCAATAAAGGCGGGACAATGCTCGGTACTGACCGCATGAACCCCTTTGAGGCTAAAAATGTCGCAAACGGAGTTCCGCAGGCGATCTGGACGAATATCCAGAAGCTGAAACTGGACGGCTTGATCGTTCTCGGAGGCAACGACAGCCAGAGCACGTCTTATAAATTACAACAAGAGCATCCGGATTTCCCGATCATAGGCCTGGCTAAGACTATGGATAATGATCTGGCTTTACCTGAATTGGATGCTTTAACCTACGGTTTTGATACTTTTGTCAGGGAAACCACAAGGGCCCTGATAAAAATGATCCGCGATTGCCGCTCTATGAGAAGGATCGGGGTGGTTGAGGTATTCGGCAGGAGCGCGGGGCATGTAGCGTTGCACGCCGGAGCCAATGTCAGGGCAAGCCGTACACTTTTACCCGAGGAAGGCAACCTTGATCTAGAGCAACTGGTGAGCGACCTTAGAGAGAGCAAAAATAATGATAAATACAGAGCAGCCTTGTTAGTAGTTTCAGAAGGCATAAGTATAAGCAAGGATTACAAGAATAACGCAGGCATATTGGAAAAAGCTTTTGCCGAAGACGAAGTGGCCAAGGCGGCTTTTGAAAAGGCGGTTAAGGGCGCCAAAAAAGATTCCTTCGGTAATCCTAAACTGGAGAATACCGGGAAGATCATCGCCGCGGTCTTGCGCTCGCAGGGTTTAGCCGTGAGCGAAGACCAGGTTAAATACATCGCGCGTTCGGCCAACCCTTCAAAGTTAGATATCGCCATGACAGAGCTTATAGGCCGCGCGGCGGTAGAAAATCTTTTGCAGGGAAACCATGGCCGCATTTTATACGCCTATAACAATCAAGCCAGGTCTATCCCGTTCGCCTCGGACGTGGGGGGCAGAGTAGCGGACCTGACAGGGCATAAGCAGCTGTATTTAAGGGCGAACCAGGCCTTTGATATTAAGGTATCGGATAAGCCGGCTCTGAATTTTGCGAATACGGCTGAAGTCAATAGCGCGATAGCCGGCATATTGGCTGTCAGCGACAAGGCTGTCAGCGTGCTTGATGAAGAACGCCTGAGGAGCCAGCTTATTGATAACCTGGTTTATGACGCTACATTCGGCAGCGATAAGGAAGTAGTTAAGCTTTGCCGCCGGCTCATTAAAGACACCGCAGCCGCCCAAGGCGCGGTGCTCGGTTCTGTTTATGAGCTTTACAGGGCGAAAGCGAAAGATAAAAAACAATATACAGTCCCGGCGATAAATATCAGGGGCATGGGTTACAATACCAGCAGGGCGGTATTCGCCTCAGCCATAGATAACAATGCCGATAAGTTCATCTTCGAGATCGCAAGGAGCGAGATAGGTTATACGGCTCAGCGGCCGGCGGAACTAGTTACCTCCGTTTTAGCGGCGGCGATCAAGGAAGGCTATAACCTGCCTGTATACCTGCAAGGCGATCATTTTCAGGTTACGCTTAAGGACTATACGGCAAGCCCGGAAAAAGCAAAAGATTATATTAAAGGGTTGATCCGCGAGGCGATAGAAGCGGGCTTCTATCAGGTAGACCTGGATATGTCACAACTGGTGGATTATACCAAGGCCGATGTTCAAGAGCAGCAGGAACTGAACTACAAATTAGTGGCTGAACTTACCGCTTACGTGAGGGATTTGGAAAGGGAATTAGGTTTAGACAGAGCGGGTATCGTTGTTAATTTGGGCGGTGAAATAGGAGAGATCGGCAAGGGCTTAGCCGAAAAGGACCAGAAGAACAGCACCGTCGCGGAATTAAGGGCGTTTATGGACGGTTACAACGCTGAATTAAAGCGCCTCAGCCAGGAAAAAGGATACGAGCTGAACCCTATCACAAAAATCGCGATCCAGACCGGCACTCAGCATGGCGGCATCAGAAACGCCAAAGGTGAATTGGTCAGGGCCAAGGTTAGTTTTAACGCCATTGCCGAACTCGGTAAAGTAGCCAGGGAAGAATACAGCCTGGCGGGCGTAGTGCAGCATGGCGCGTCCACCCTTCCCGAAGATAATTTTACGCTTTTCGCGGGCAACACCCCGGAAGGCCTGGTTATTGATGAAAGCCTTTTGAATGAGGCTTCTAAAAATATATTGAGCACCAACCCCGCCGCGGAAGTGCATCTGGCTACGGCTTATCAAGACACGATCATCGATCATCCCAGGATGCCCGCTTCTATGGTTTCCCAAATGAGGGAATACATTTTCAGCAAAAATCCGGTTAAGGAAAACCAGAACGCGGACGGAGTCTTTGTTTCCAACCGCAAAAATGTTTGGGGCCCGTTCAAGGCCCAGGTATGGAACCTGCCTGCTGGCGTGCAAGAAGCTATGCGCGACAGCCTGCGCGGACAATTCGACGTGGTCTTTAACAATATGGGGGTGAAGAATTCATCCCAGGCGCTTATCGCGCAAAAGGCCTCCGAAAAGGCAAAGCTTGTTAAAACAAGACTGGCTATAAACAACCCCGGTGGGCAAGAACGGGAGCTTATCAGGCTTTGGCTGGCAGGCAAATCCGCCGGTATCGACTTAGTCGGCGTAAACGGTATTTCTCCGGGCAGCCTGTATTATCTTTTAACCAAGGATTTCACCGCCTCCCCGGATGTCAGGGCATGGTTCACCGCTAATTTCACTTCGCTGCCGGAAGGCATAGGCGACAAAAACAAGAAACTCATTCTGCCTGTTACTGAAATTATCGACGCTAAGGACTTGCCTTGGAAGAAATTGAACCCGGATGTCGTGCTTGAGGGTTCGGATCCGCAGCTGGCGGCCAGCCATAAGAGCCAGGGCGCGAAATCCGTCATTGTTGCCCACCCGGCTTTAACCGCGGTCAGCGCCTTAATGCCGGTCATTTCCGTCATGGGCGACCAGATCAAAGGCATCAATTTTACGGATATCCAGCCGCCTACGCCTTTACAGCGCGGCCTTGATAATTCCGGTCCGGACCCGGTATTGATGCGGGCCATGGGGATTAACCTCGTTCCTTCATTAAGAAAGGACATAGACAAATATGTGCAGGCATTATGCCCCGCGGATCTAGCCGCGCATATAAAGGGCGCGATCAATTTTGCGCCTCAGGCGTTAGGTTCATTGCTGGACGTTCATATAGTCGTAAATAAAGATACTGACGCCGCGGCTATAAATAAACTGTTCAAGGCCGCGATCGAAGGCGTTTTAAAAGGCAAGGTATCTTACTCGCAGGATTCCTCTCTGGTATCCGTGGATACTTACCAGCAGCCGCAGCTTATCTTCTTGGCCAACAACACGAAGGTTACCGGGAAGAGGATCGTGCATTTACAATTCATGCACAATGAGGAGGCGACCTTTGCCGCGACGCAGGTACCTTTATTACTGCAGGCGCTGAAGGAGGGAAAAGCCCCCTCGATTATTACATCCAAAGATACTCAAACTATCTCCGCGGACGCTCAGGTAGTCTTGGATATCATCCAGGCAGAGCAGTCTAAGATGGCCAGGCCCGCGTTCCTGGGTACCAACCTGGCTTTTATTCCCGCTCTCGACGGCAACGTCAAGCCGCGTATCGTAGTTCGCGGCAAGGCCGTTAGTCCCGCGATCGTAGGTATAAACGGTCCCGGAAGAGTGGGCAGGCCTTCGACCTGGGCAATGCAGGGGGACCCGAATGTCGACCTGAGGATGATCAACGGTTCTTCCAGCGCTTTGATCCTGTCATGGTTATTGTCCGAAGATTCCGTGCAGCAGTCAATATCAAAGCCGGTCACAAGAATAGTAATAACCCCCGCGCAGTTAAAGAGGGAAGTTTCCTCTCTGCTGGGCAGCTACAGTATCGAGCAGGTAAACGGATTCTTGACCGGCCTGCTTAGCTCTCAAAGATTATACCTGCTTAAAGAAAAAGAAGAATTCGTTCCTTACATCAAAAACCTCCTGGCCTCTTGGGGCAAGCCCAGTAATGAGCTTGATTCCGCGGCCAATTGGTTGCTGAAGAGCCTGGTAGGCGTTTTAGATATTAACGGTAAAAAAGTCCTGGTAGTTAACGAGAGAAAAGCGATCACGGAACTTCCCTGGGACGTAGCAGGCATAAAGACGATCATGGAGTGTACCGGGGATCTGAAGAACGCTGACGAAGCCAGGCAGCATCTGGCGCATATTTCCGGAGGCAAGGTGATCATATCCGCTCCGGCCGAAGGAGCAGGCCAGTCTATCGTCTTGGGCGTAGTAGAGCCCAGCCGCGCTGCTCAGATCGTGGATAATGCCAGCTGCACCACCAACTGTTTAATGCCTATGGTCGCGGTTTTGAATAAGGCATTCGGCGTGCTCATGCAGGAGATCACCACTGTCCACGCTTATACCACCGACCAGACTTACGCCAGACAGGCAACACATAAAAAGGAAGCTACCCGCGGAAGGGACGCAAGGACGAACAGCCTTCCCGGTTCTACCGGAGCTGCCAAAACCGCCGCTGTTATATATCCGGACCTTGCCGGAAGGTCCGACGGTTGGGCAGTGCGCACGCCTCACGTCACCGGTTCTGCCGTAGCCCTGACCGCTACACTTAAGGGCAATGTGACCAAAGAACAGATACAGGCGGCGTTTAAGAGCGCCAGCGAAAAGGAAATGGCCGGGATCATGGCTTATACCCAGGCCCCGATCGTTTCTTCAATGATCATCGGCAACCCGGCTTCCAGCATCATTGACGGTAATGCCATTGAAATCATCAGCTACGACGAAGAACTTGACCAGACCACAGCCGGTATTACCTCCTGGTATGACAATGAATATGGTTTCTCAAACCGTATGGTGAACCTTGCCGTAGCCCTGCAAGGCTTCTCTTTGATCAAAGGGAAAGCCCTGGCAGACATAGGCCCCAAAACCGTCGAGTTATTTGAAAACAAAATAAAAGAGATCTCTCCTGCCACGGTAGTCTGGAACGGGCCGATGGGCGTAGTGGAAGTTGCGGCTACGAGCAAGGGTACTGACGGAGTGGCCATGGCGATCACCGCCTTAGGCGATAAAGTAGTTAAGGTTGTGGGAGGGGGGGATACCTTAAAGACGCTTTCGGAAGAAGAACGCGAGAAATTCACGCACGTCTCAACCGGCGGCGGCGCCTTCCTGGAGGCATTTCAATTCGGCGTGGATAATCTCCCGGGGATTAAGGCCCTGATCGATCCTTCCACGGGCAAGATGGCGACGATGGACGGGCTCCTGCCGGTTTTGAAAGAGGGAGATACCGTCTTGATACGAGTTGACTTCAACGTGCCTTTGGATTCGCAATTAAAAGTAACAGATAGCACCAGGATCAAAGAAACAATGGTCACCATAAGGCCGTTGTTAGAGAAAAAGGCCAAGGTCATCCTGATGAGCCATTTAGGCCGGCCTAACGGGAAATTCGACGCTAAGCTTACCATGAACCCGGTGGCTTATGAACTGCAGAAACTCTTGCTAAAAACCAAAGTACATAAATTGGATGACTGCGTGGGTAAGCCCGTGCAGGATTTTATCCAGAATACGGTAAAGCCCGGTGAAGTCGTAATGCTGGAGAATACCCGTTTTCGGTTAGACGAAGAACAGAATGCCTCTGGTTTTTCAAAGGATCTAAGCCAGCTGGCCACATATTACATTGATGACGCCTTTGGCACCGCGCACCGCGCGCATGCTTCGAACGGCGGCATTACCTCAAATTACGCCTGGGGCAAGAAGTTCGCCGGCAGGCTTCTGGAGAAAGAAGAGCAGTATCTGAAACAGGTCTGCGAGAGTCCCAAGGAGCCCATGGTCGTAGTTTTGGGCGGAGGCAAGGTCAGCGATAAGATACATATCATCAATACCTTGAAACAGAAAGCGTCTGCTTTCCTGATCGGCGGAAGGATGTCTTTGGCATTCTTGGCAGCTCAGGGTCAGCAAGTCGGTGATTCCACGCCCGATAAACTTGACGTGGATACCGCCAAACGTTTCCTCGCCGATCCGCAGTTAAAAGGCAAGATCATTCTGCCGCAGGATAACATGGTGGTTACCGATATCTCTACGGGCGCGGACGCGACAGTTGTAGAAGGCAGTGTTGAGCCTTCGGATATGAGCGCGTTCCAGGAACAATTCCTGGCTTACCTTAAGTCTTATGTTGCTCTTGAAAGCGCGGAAGGAAAAGCGCTCGCTGCCGTCCAGAAAGCTGAAACCGAAGCCAGGCGGCTTATAGGTCTTCCCACCGCGCCAGAAGCTGCTCCTACTGTAACTCAGGCGGCAGTCGATCCCGCTCAATTAAGGTTCGGCGAGGCGAATGGTTTCCTTACTCCTGAGTCGCAGGCCAGAAACAAACCGGATTTCCAATATACCATGGGTTTTGGGGATGCCGCTAATTCCTACAGACCAGCCTCTGATTTAAGCCCGGCACTGCTGGTTCCCGAAGGCACCGTGTATACGGGAACTTCCGTGCTTTTCGGTAATTTCGCAAATGCCGTTAAGAATCGTGATATAGCCGAAAGGGACGGCGCTGTCGTCATAGGGGCGAACGTGATATTGGAGAACGCGGGCTCTTTGACCAGCCTGAAGGCATTCAAGGATACAGGAAAAATCGTTGTTTATGCGCAAGACACTTCAACCCTGGAAGTTTTAAAAGCCATGGGGATAGATTCGGTAACGAAAAATATCATAAACGGGGAAACAAAAGGCGTCTCGATCGAGAATATCGCCATAGAATACAGCATGTCGGGCGAGACCGTCCTGGTTACCGCTCCCGTGGATCGTAAAGATATCAACTTAGGCAACATTCAAAAGGCTGGTGTCCGGATGTTGAATCTGGAGACGCCCAAAACTGAAGTAGGCAAGATAAACAGCATGCCGCTGGTTATCGCCAGGGCATTTGCCAGGATTTACCAGGAAGACGCGAATGTGCCCAGGCAATTTAACACCTTAAGCAAAAATTACGCAACGAAGAACCAGGTATTGGCGACAGATATCGAGAAGCTTAACAACCTGGCTTCCCAGATCTGCGACGTGCCTTTAGTGCAGTTGAATATGGAGCAGGATAAAGAGATAATCGCGGCCCAGATGGCTTACCAGGCGGCCGTAAGCATATAAGCCACACTTTAACACAATAACACACCTTAAAACGGAGGTTATGTCATGCGGCCTTTGAAGCCCGGCTCATTACGCAAAATCATTATATTCCTTACCCTTGTCAGTTTCATTGCGTCTTTCGCGCCGGCTCAACTCTACGCGCAGATCCTTTCCGATACGCTCAGGACATCTTCGGCCAGGGCTACTGCCGTAAAGGATGAGATCGCCGTTGATCTGCTTAGAAGCGGCAAGCTTCCCTATGTGGTCACCTACGCAGACCCGCGCTCCGAAAGGAAAGAGACTGCCGGGGGAAAGTGCGCGCAGCTGGCCTGGGCATATAACCGGGGGATCCCCAATCCTCTGGGTTTTAGCATAACCGTGGAAGCGGTGAGGGAGTATTACAGGTACAATCCCAAACTCATAGAGATGATCAAAGATGCGCGTAACCTTGACATAAACGATGCCAAGAAACGCGCGGAGACAGCTTTACGGATACAGAATTTTATGATGAAGGAAACGAAGCTCCCTCCGGCCGTTTTTAAGGCGGTAAGCGATGACCTCGTGATGATGAGCAGGGTCTTGGGTTATGAAGAGGACGAGATGGTCCCGGTCGCCTACCGGGGAAGCGGCGTTATCGAAGACTTTGAAGGAGCCATACCCTGGTTCAAGAAAACGATCGGAGCCCAGCCGGGGCAAGGCACCACGCTGCTCAACAAGCGCGGTTTTACCGATATTGAGCCATCGGTGATCGAAGTTATCGCCGGCTTGTTCAATGACCAGATATTCGTCTACCGCGATGTCCAGATCTTTTTTGATTTTGTGAGCAAGATGCGGGATGTCTCAGAGTATAACAAATTGATCCTTTGGGCGAAGAAATACGGTTTTAACGTTGCGGCCAGCAGGCTGGAGAATGAAAATTCACCCGGCTATGTCAACCTGCGCAAGATGATCGAGGAGATCGAGGCAAAGGAGCCGGGGGCGAAAGAGCAATATAAATGGGGTGAGAAACTTGAGAAATCGGCAAACGATATCCTGGAGCCCATGAATTTTGTTACCGGCATTGCCGTGCTGGAAATGGCGGATAGTTTATTTTCCGGAACCGCATTCACTTCACACCTGGGAACCGGATTCGACGGCTCAACATTCGCCAAGAAAACAAAAGGTCTTTTCCCGAAGAAGAGAGGGGATAAGTTCGATGGTTATACCCGCTATGTAAAAATAAATTTAGGCACAGGGTTAGGGCCCGGCATTGTAGAAGGAAAATTCCAGCCGAATATCGTAACCTTCTTTGATATTACCGGCCAGGGCAAATGGGTGCCTACCGAATTTTCAGTGGGCAAGAAACACATGAGTTTGATATATATAGATAAGGTTATCGATTCTTTAGCGCCAAAATTCGCAAGGGAACAGATCTACCTCTTTGCCCAGTTATACGCGGATTGGCAAAACCCGATCAAGCAGCAGGGGGTCCGGGTCGCCCTTAAAACGGAGTTCAATATCGAAGCGGAAAGCTGGATACGGGCGATGATGGACCTGTGGTATTTTTATGATAAATCCGATAAACATAAAGCCACCGCCCAGGAAAAAGCGGTTTTATTGAAGGAGCTCAACGTAAACGAAAATGAATTCTTTACCTTAAGCCATTTAGTCAAACATATCAATAAGGTCGCGACCAGTTATGATACGGCCTCTTATATGCTTACTTCCCCGGAACTCGCGTCGAGCAGGCTTTTAAGCGATGAAGGTTACAAGAAACTCGCGGACATGATCGCTAAAGTCGGCAATCTTATGGCCCAGGAGCGGTTTGAGGCCGCCGACAAGGGCTGGCGCGAGCGCAGGGATATCGAGTTTTCGGTTGTCCGCTGCAACGAAAACGACACAAGTAAATATAAGGTAAAACTGGAACATATTTATGACCTGGTAACCGGCAATGACCTGGGGGAGGGCTGGGTAAAGATACTGCATATCCAGAACCGGCCGATCAATCCGGAAAAAGAGATACAGGACCCGGATAACATAATTTTCAAGAAGATGAAGGTCGACGAAGATTTTGTGGACGGCCAGGGTATTTTGCCTATCGCGAAAAACGGGCTGGTTGGCTATGGAGCGGCTGAAGGCATGCTTTATTTTGTCGATCCTTACAACGACCTGGCTGAGCAAGAAGAAGAAGTCGCGAAGATGAAAGACCAGGGAAAGAGCGTGATCGTGGTCCTGGAAGAAATGGGCCCTGAGCATGATCCTATAGTAGAAAAAGCGGGCGCCGCGATCGTGTGGAGGGGTAATGACACCAGCCACGCTTATATATTCAGCCTGGAATTAAAGATCCCCATCGTTATAAACGCGGCTACGCAGCCAGGGTTCGAAGGATATCTTAAGGACCGCATGAACGCGGTTATTGACGGCTCAGGGGGAATGATCTATCCCGGAGATAAAGAGATCCCTCTGCTTCCGGACAATCTGATCATACGCGTAGACATGCTTCCGGAGACGAAAGTCGGGATGATCGTTTCCACGCTGCAAAGCGCGCAGGAGGTAGCGCGGTTAGGAGCGAAGAGTGTCCTTACCCGTATGGAATTTTTGATCAATAATGTAGTCAAAATATACCCGCAGGCGGGTTGGGCCTATGACCTGATGACCAAGCTGGATAACGGGCAGATAAGCGAGTCCGGCCTTACTCCCGAAGAGCTGAAAGACGTAGCGGCATTAAGGCAGCATCCGGAGATAATAGAAGAGATCAGAAAGATGATCACAAGCTTTCCGTCGGCAACTGAATTCATGGCTGAAAAGATGCGTTATGCCGGCAACGCGCTTGGTTCTATCTTTCCTATACTTAATGAAATGCGCGCCTACGATAATAAGGAAAAAGAAGCGCTTCTTTACGGGCTTATCGGCGCCAAACTTTATCTGCGTTATGACGATAAAAATCCTGAATTCGATTCCCCGTTGGTCGGCATGCGCGGTTCAGCGTTAATGAGCCATCCGCATCTAAAGAAGGGATTTCAGGCTTTAAACAGGGGCGTCATCCGCTCGGTGAAAGACGGGTTTAAAAACAATGCCTTTTTCTTCGTTTATCTGAGGAATACCCATGAGCTGAAAACGCAGCTTGCAGACTTCGAGAGACTATGCCAGGAGGAAGGGGCCTATCCTGAAGAGATCGGCACCATGATCGAACTGGGAGGCAATCTCTGGATGATAAAAGAGGTCAGCCAGATATTTTCCGATTTTGTGGCAAAACATAAAAAAGACGGCGTTAAGCGGTGGTATATTTCTTTCGGGACCAATGACCTTACCAATTCGCTCGGCAAGACCTCGAGGGACGATAAAGACTTTACCGGGGAGCTAAAGGTGCTGCAACCGGCGTTGATCAACGCGGATCCAGCTGAGGCAAAGATTGAAGTTGTTCCTGGCGCGGTTTACGGGCCCAAAGAATACGGCCAGCCTTTTACCGTCACTCTTAACGATGAGGCGGCTCCGGGGGTAATACGTTTTATAGAAAATGCCACCGCGGTTGTCAGAAATATGGGCGGCCATGTATATTTGTGCGGACAGGCGGTGAGCAAGGCCATCAACAAGGGGGATGTGCAGACCGGGATGAAACTTTTATCTGTATTGGACGCGGTCGGCACGCAGAGTATTACCTTTGTATCCGGGGCAATGCTTGATTTTGATACCCGGGTTTCGCTTACCCGGATATCGAAAGACGCCTTATCCGACAAGACGCCCGCCGCTAAATTATCCGACATTAAAAAAGAGGCGGAAAACGCGGTTTTGATTTCAGAGTCTGTGGTAGTGGAAAAACCGCAGGATATACTTAAGCTCCGTGAAGGGCAGAATAAACAGAAGATAGTGATAATGAAAACAACCTGGGAGCGCAAAGACCTGGAAGATATGGGTATCCCGTGGGATTACCTTAATTACGCCGGAGCTATCCTGTTGTCTAACGGGGTAAAACCCGGGACAGGCATCCTCGCGGAGCCGGGAGTAAAATCCAGGGTTAAGGCCAGGCTTATCGGGGGAGCGACCATCGTTTCCGGAGAACCGTTGACAATAGCATACGGCGAACAAGCTGTGTATAAAGGCGTCTATTCTACGTATGCCGAAGAGACCAGGGTCCCGCAGCTGCGTATGCCTAAAGAGGGGATGATCCCGGTGGCCAAACCCATAATACGCATAAGCGCGGGCGACCTCTTCATGCGCCGGGGCGATAGCCCCGCGGCAATTGACATACATCCTTTGGCATTCGCGCTGTATAAAGCGAACCCCGACGCGGTCTCTCAAGAGACCCGCGCGGCGATCGTGGGGCTTATCGGCGGCGAAGATCCGTTAATTTACCTGCATGAACGTTTTGTCGAATATGTGGCGGCGAAGGCACAAGAGGCGGTCCAGAATAACCGGGTCCCGGTTTATACTCTTTTGCGGCTTACCCGTAACCAGTTGAGGGATCTTAAGGAGGGTGAGGCGATAGAAAAGACAAAGGGCAAAGAGGGGGTTAACTTTGACGACCCGCAGTGCCGCTTACAGGGAGGCGCCAGGGCACTTAATGATTTTTGGCAGATATTTAACACGGAAATAGCGGCGTTTAGGGAAGTAAAAACCGGATACCCGGCCATGGCGTTGCAATTGTCGGCAATGGGAACGCGTTCCCAGGAAGTAATAGAGATGCTGTTTCGCGCCCTCAAGCCCTTGGGCATAACCCCGCAGGATCAGGAGATAGGACTTGAACTTACCACGGCGCTTGACCCTTTGCAGGTAGAAGATTATATAAAGCAAGGCATTAAGTTTTTCAGTTATAATGACAGGGAATTGGCGGAAGCCCTTCTTTCTGTTAATTTGAACCACCCCGATATATTCTCCGTAGAAGGCAAAGAAGCGATGGTTAAACAGGCACTGGAAGCCCCCGTCGCTTACATAAAAGGCATTGTTGCGGAAAACGCCGATAGCGGCGTATGGGTAGGCTTAAACCCGCAGCAATCAGCAGTTGAAACCGCAGTTATCCCCGCGGCTCCCGTCGAGCCTTTGGTTACCGCGCCCGCGGAGCGTCTTAGGCGTGAGCTTGATGAAACAACCCTCTACACATCTGAGAGCGCGGTTTACACAGGCACTTCCGAGCGCTTGGGAAATTTTGCTGATTCAATAAAAGATTCAAAGCTTGAGAAAAATAGCGCGACAATAATCTTAGGCGGGAATGTAATACTTGAAAACGCGGGGGCAATGACTTCCCTTATGAGATTTAAAGGGACCGGTAATTTAGTGGTCTATGCCCAGGATGGAGCAATATTAAATGCTTTGAAAGCCATGGGGGCGGATGAAGTTGTGAACGCCATAATAAGCCGGCAGGAGGTTCAACAGGATCTGGCTGAGCTTGCCTTTGATTATGCTAAAAAAGGGCCAACCGTTTTGATCACTTCTCCCCTGGACCGTAAGGGCGTGGATTTGACGAGTATTCCTTACGGAGTGCAATTAGTGAATCTTGATTCACCCAAGCCCGAAGAGGGGAAAATAAACAGCATGCCGCTGGCTATTTCCCGGGCATTTACCGCCATTTTGAAGAATGACCCGGCTGTGGTCAGTCAGTTCAATGCTCTAAGCCAGAATTACGCCGCTAAGGGCCGGATATCCGGTAGAGATTTAGAGGCATTGAACAACCTGGCCTCGCAGGTTTGCGACGTACCGCTTGTAGAGTTAACTCAACAAAAAGACAGAGAAGTGATCGAGGCCCAGATAGCCTATCAAGCTACGGTAGGCCAGATTTAAGGTGGGGTTTCTAATAAGGCCTCTGAAAAAATCAATGAAAACTTTTCAGGGGCCTTATTTCCTTATAATTATGTGTTGCATAATCTTATAATTTATGATAGCATGAATTTCTTAGAAAAAGCCACGGAAAAAGCCACGGAGAAAGGAAAGGAGGCATGGACGACCGTAGGGTTTTTGAGCGCATCGGCACGAAGCTGCCCGTCAGATTCTTAGACCCCATAAGCGGCAAAGAAGGTACCGCGGATACAACTGATATCAGCGCCAACGGCCTTGGTATGGTGACCAATGAGAGCTTAAGAACCATGACTCCTTTAGAGATGTGGCTGGGAATCCCCGATAAACACGAGCCCCTTTATACGCGAGGCCAGGTAGTCTGGTCAGAATCCCTCCCCAGTTCCGGAGAATACCGCATCGGCATACGGCTGGAAAAAGCAGAATTAATGGGCTTAGCCAGGGTGTTATGGCTTAAGAGGCGCGCAGGTTAAGCGCAGTTTCCGGCGACAGGAACCCTTAACCTCTTTGGGAAAATTGATAGTATGCGTAAATTCCCCGTATTTTATATTCTTTTTCTTTTAATTTTTGCCGGATGCTCCGGCGCGAACAAAGGGTCCAAGCCATCTGTGACCGTCTGGCATTGGATGACCGACCGCGATCCCGCCTTCCAGGAATTAGCCAAAAAATACGAAACTGACACAGGAATAAAAATAAATTTTGAGTTATACGCGCCATCCGACGCTTATTCCCAGAAAGTCCGCGCCGCGGCTCAAGGGCAGAACCTCCCGGATATTTACGGGATACTAGGCGAAAAGAGGGACTTTTCTTCCTTTGTGAAGGCGGGGCATGTCCTGGAACTGACGCCGTACATGGAAGAATCGGGCGCGGCATGGAAAAACGCCTTGTTCGCGAAGGCGCTGGCCATAAATGAATTTCGCGAAGGGGACAGTTATGGCGTCAAGCCCGGTATTTACGGCGTGCCTATAGATACCATGACCATCCAGATGCTCTACAACAAGGATCTATTCAGGCAGTTAGGCCTTGATCCCGATAGCCCTCCGAAAACTTTCCAGGAATTTTTAGATATCGGTAAAAAGATCAAACAGGCTAATCTTCAGGGATTGGTTTCCGGATGGGACGAGACCTGGATAATTGACAGCCTGGCCAGTAATTATGCCTTCAATATCATGGGCGAAGGTAAGGTCATGGCAACCATAAGGGGAGAAGTGCCGTATACCGATCCGGATTGGATAAGGGTGTTGGCCATTTTTAAAGAGATGCAGGATTCCGGCGTATTGGCGAACGGCCTGGTAACCATGATAAACAAGACCGCGGAACAGCTTTTTGCCAACGGAAGAGCGGTTTTTGCCTTTAATGGTTCCTGGTGCGTCAATGTCTATAAGGGCATGAACCCGGACCTGAACTATGGGGTCATGCTTCCTCCGTCCGCCGGCGATAAGTATCCGATGATCATATGGGGAGGGGCAGGTTCTTCTTTTATGGTCAACCTCCGTTCAAAGAACATGGAAGAGGCGGTGAAATTCTTAAGGTGGCTGACGGATAAGGACCAGCAAATTTATCTTGCCCAGTCCACAAATAACCTTCCGGCAAATAAAGAAAGTTTAAGCAAATTATCCCCGTTGTTATCCCAGTTTGCCTATGTTATGGAGCATACGACGCATCCAAGCGCCTGGGGTATCTCGGAATTCCCTCAGGTAATCGAGGCTATCGATAAAGGCATTCAATCCATAATAATCGGGGAGAAGTCTCCCGAGCAGGTCGCCCAAGAAGTACAGAGGATGAAAGAGCGTGAATCAGCCAGAAAACGTTAGACGATGAGGTTCAAAGCCACCCTCGAAAACTACGTATTTGTCTTGCCGGCAGTCCTGATTTTTTTGATCTTCTATGTCATACCGTTTATCTGGGTTTTCCAGTTGGGTTTATTCGACTGGGACGGTATCCTCCCCACCAAAACATTCGTCGGCTTGGATAATTTTAAAGAGATATTCTTTCAGGATAAGATCTGGTGGCAGTCGATGCTTAACGCCGGATGGATAACTTTTATTGCCCTGACCCTGCAAAATGCCGTTGCCTTTTTGCTAGCCATGGCTTGCAATAGAGAGATAAAATTAAAGCATTTTTACCGGCTCATATTCTTCATACCCCCGGTATTGTCGGAGGTGGTGGTGGGGCTGGTCTGGCAATGGATTCTCGACGGAAATTATGGGCTCCTTAACGGCTGGTTAGTGCAATTAGGCTTGCCTAATTTAGTAAGGAACTGGCTTTCGGACCCGAATACCGCTTTGACCACGGTTGCCATTGTGCATTCATGGAAAGGCTTCGGCTGGGGATTTTTGATCTTCCTGGCGGGACTGCAGACCATACCGCGTGAATTTTACGAAGCCGCGCGCGTAGACGGGGCAAACGCCTGGGATTCTTTCCGGAAGATCACTATTCCCCTTATGGTACCTGTTGCGGTATTAGTGGCCATACTTACGGTTTTGGGGACGATGCAGGCGTTTGTTTTGATCACCGCTATGACCGGCGGCGGCCCCGCGTATCATACTCAAGTCCCTGTTTTGAGGATTTTGGCGTCTATGCGCGGATCATCCAGGTTCGGTTACGCCTGCGCGCAAGGGATCAACTTTGGTTTAATACTGATGGCGATATCCTTTATCCAATACCGCTTCTCACGCAAGGCGCGCAATACTTAAAAGAGATGAGGACGATAGCGTATTATAAATCCAAGAAGATAGCCGTAAACGCGATCATCCACCTTTTATTGATCGCCGTCACTATCACCTGCCTCTTTCCTTTATTCTGGATGGTTTCGTCCAGCCTCAAGACCCAGGAGACGATATTCAAGGATATGTCTCTGATACCTAAAGAATTTCATTTTGAGAATTATATCCTTGCCTGGAGAGAAGGGGGGTTTGGCAGGTATTTCCTGAACAGTATACTTTACACTGTCTCGGTGGTGGCCGGCATTATTATTATCGCCTCCTTAGCCGCTTACGCGTTTTCCCGCTTGCGTTTCCCGGGGAAGAATTTTCTCTTCTTTATGTTTATGGCGGCGATGATGATACCCATACCCGGAAGTTTTGTCCCCTTATACGTCCTTTTGAGTAAATTGCACTTAAGGAATACCGCGCTGGGCTATATCCTATGCATGGTAAATGTAGGGTTATCCACGAGCATATTCCTCTTAAAGACTTTTTTTGATAAGCTTCCGCTTGAATTGGAAGACGCGGCCAGGATGGACGGGTGCTCCAAATTAGGCATCTGGTGGCATGTGGCTTTACCCCTGGCAAAACCGGTATTGGCGGTAGTCGTGGTATTTAACGCCCTGAATGTCTGGAACGAGTATGTGCTGGCCCTGATAATATTCGACAATAAAAACCTGATGCCCCTGCAGCGGGCGTTGATGATGTTCCGGGGGGAGTTCTTGACCGATTATCCGCTTTTGATGGCGGGCTTGACTATAACGGCCCTGCCTATAATCATAGTATACCTGTTGATGCAGAAGTATATTGTCAAGGGAGTAACTAGCGGCGCGCTATTCGGATGAAAAAATTGTTTAATGTGGAAGGTATATTTGTTATAATGCCATTTTAATTGTGATTAACACCCAAACCTATTTGATGGTTTGGTGTGCACTTGCTGCGTAAGGAGAAAGGGTAATTAATGGAACAATCAGCTTGTAAGCCACGGCATGTTACAGCCCGCGAAGACCGCATCCCTCTGTTTCAAAAGGCCATATACAGCATAGGAGGGCTCGTCAATAGCATTCAGGCCGCGGCTATTGGGGCGATGGTCATTGTTTTAAACATCGGATTAGGCGTGAATCCCGCTTTGGTGGGCCTTGTCGGGGCCATTCCACGCATTATCGACGCCATATCAGATCCCCTTACGGGTTACTTTTCGGATAATGTCCGGACCCGATGGGGGCGCCGCAGGCCCATTATATTCTTTGGAGCGATCATCGGGGGGGTTTTATACGCGTTGATGTTCCAGTTATATAAGGGTCATAGCGAAAGCTTCTATTTCTGGTATTTCGCGATATTCCAGAGTATTTATTTTCTCGGATTTACCTGTTTTTCCATCCCCTGGATCGCATTAGGGTATGAAATGACCCCCGATTATCATGAGCGCACACGCTTGCAGGCAGCGAGCAATTTTATCGGTCAATTCGCCTGGATAATCGCTCCCTGGTTCTTCAAGATCATGGACAACAAGAGCATGTTCACGGATATTGTCCATGGAGCGCGGATCCTCTCAATACTCCTCGGCGCCTTTATCGTGGTCGGCGGCATACTCCCGGCAATTTTTATCAAAGAGCGTTTCGGTGACATAGCCAAACCAAAAAGAGGAGTGGGCCCTTGGAATATTACGAAAGACTTCTTTAACGGTTTCGCGGTCGCTTTCAAATGCCGCCCGTTCGTTAAACTTTGCGCGGCGACATTCTTGATCTTCAACGGATTCATGCTTGCCTCGGCTTTCTCAGCTTATGTTATCTTCTTCTATGTTTATGGCGGCGATTATTCCAAAGGCGGCACATTGCTTGGCTGGTTCGGCTCACTTAGCGCCGTTTGTACTTTCTGCGTCATTTTCATAGCCACATGGCTCTCCACGAAGATCGGCAAGCGCAATACCTTTTTGATCACCGTTTCCATTTCCATCGTCGGTTACGCTTTGAAATGGATAGGATATAATCCGGCCCATCCATATTTACTGCTCATCGCGGCGCCTTTTATCGCGTTCGGCCTGGGATCGCTCTTCACATTGGTCAGTTCCATGGTAGCCGATGTTTGTGACTTTGACGAGCTTTTAACCGGCACGCGCAGAGAAGGCATGTTTGGCGCTATCTACTGGTGGATGGTAAAACTGGGGCTCGCGATTTCATCGCTTCTCTCCGGGATCCTCCTGAATGTAACCGGATTCAATGTCGCGTTAGGCGCCAACCAGACAGTCAGCGCTTTATTCTGGATGAGGATATGCGATATCGGGATCCCGATCGCGACCTCTTTAATCGCCATTTTCATTATTATGACTTTTGAAATCTCGGAAGCCAAGGCATGCGAGATCCGCGCGCAGGTCGAAAGGCGAAGAGGGGAAAGGCGAAGCGAAGAAAAGCGGGTAGAAGAAGAAAGGCGAAGGGGAGAAAGACGGGAACAGGGTTAGGGCTGGTTGCAGATAGACATGTTAAATCTAAAATCCAAATACTACAAAATCCAAAATAAATCCAAAATCCCAAATTCAAAGATTAACTTTTGGGATTCTGAAATTAGGATTTGTTTGGTAGCATTGGTAGTATTGGGATTTGGGATTTGTCGTGCCTATGCTGAAGATAAGCCGTCTTCCGGAGAGCTGATCACGAAGGCCTGGGAGGCGCACGGGAAAAGAGACATCGAAAACACCTTTAAATACACCCAGCAGGTTATAGACCTATACAAGGATGAGGCGGACAGGCTTCAGGGGTCTTTAACGGCGCTTCCGAAGAACAAAGAAGAAATTGAGCAGGTAGCGGTTTTAAATAATGTAGCCACAGCCTATTTTATCCAGGCGGAGAGTTTAATGCGGCAAGAGAAGACGCAGGAAGCGAAGAAGGTCTTCCAGCTGATCATCGAAAAATACCCTTATGCCCAGGCTTGGGATCAGCGCGGATGGTATTGGCAGCTCGCCGAGGCTTCAGGGCAGAGCGTAAAGAAAATAGAGAGCGGTTTGATCGAAGTGGAGAGGAAGAAGGTTGTCAGCCAGATACCGACGAAGGTCGTCTTATATGACCCGGGCAAGGAAGAATTCGTGGATTACGCCAAATACGGCGAGTTTCAGAACTCCGGGACGAAGGATTATAAGTATGTGATCAAGGATCAGGCGGGCTTGAGCGCGGCAGTAGGCGAGGGGATATATCCAAATACCACTTCCGTAAGATGGGATCCGGAATTTAAGAAAGCGCAAAAAGAAAAACGGCTCGATGCCGGCCACTGGGACTTTTTACATTCTCCGGACCTGGAAGCCGCGTTCTTAAAATGGGCGACTTCCTCGGAGCCGCAAGGCGTGAAATTATTTTACACCGGGTTGGTCCTGGAAAAAGCGGGCCTCTTGAAGCACGCCATTAAATGTTATTACGCCATAGTTATGCACTTTCCGGGCGCGTACGGATGGACTTACTGGCATACGCCCTGGTATGTCGGTCAGGCCGCCATTGCGAAGATAAAATTCCTGCTCAGAAAGAACCCTGAGCTGGGTTATAAACTCGAGGGAGCGGATATAACGGTTCAAAATGGCAACGATAACGATGTTTCTAACGACGTTGTCATAACCAGCCCCGGGAAATTCATAAAAACAGGCGCGTTTGATAAATTAAAACTTCCCCATAAAGAAAAACGCGAAATAAAAAAGAAAGTAGGGGAAGGCAGGGCCCGGTTGGAACAATATACAAACGGCGACTGGCAGCTCATGGTGGATGATAAACCTTATGCGATCAAGGGGATCACCTATTCGCCCACCAAGGTCGGGCAGTCCCCGGACGACGGCACGCTAACCAACTGGATGGAAGATGATTTTAATAATAACGGGAAGATCGACGGCCCTTACGATTCATTTGTGGACAAGAATGGGAATAACGCGAGGGATAACGACGAGCCTGTTACCGGAGACTTCCAGCTTTTAAAAGACATGGGGGTCAACACGATAAGATGGTACCAGCAGCCTTTTAAGGCAAACAAGCAATTGCTGCGCGAGCTTTATGAAAAATACGGCATACGTGTCATAATGGGTGATTTTCTCGGAAAATACGCCCTTGGTTCGGGAGCCAGCTGGTATCCCGGAACCGACTATAATAATGAAGAGCATAAGAAGAATATGATGAAATCGGTCCTTGATATGGTCAATGAATTCAAGGGCGAGCCTTATATCCTCTTCTGGCTTTTGGGAAACGAAAATGTCTACGGATTCGCCTGTAACGCGGACAAAGAACCCGAGGCTTATTTTAAATTCGTAAATGAAGTGGCCAGGGCGGTAAAGGCCGCCGACCCGGAACATCTTGTGGCGACCTGCAGCGGGGACACATTATTCCTGGATGTATTCGGGAAGAACTGCCCTGACGTGGATATCTTCGGCACAAACGCTTACAGGGGGGATTTCGGGTTTGTGCATATTTGGCAGGATGTGAAGGCCGCGTCCGATAAGCCGGCCTTCATTACCGAATACGGCTGCCCGGCGCACGCCGAAGGCAGATCCGCGGAAGACGCCGAAAAAATGCAGTCCGATTACCATCAGTCCGCCTGGGAAGACATCCATGCGAATATGGCTTTCCGGGAAGGCGCGGGCAACGCGATAGGCGGCGTAATATTCGAATGGATCGATGAATGGTGGAAGGCTTATGAGCCGGGGCTTCACGATAAAAAGGGTCTATTTACCGGCCCATTTCCTGATGGGTATATGCACGAGGAATGGTTAGGAGTCTGCGGCCAGGGGGATGGAAAACTTAGTCCATTCTTAAGGCAATTACGCAAGTCCTATTTTACTTATAAAAAAATGTGGAAATAAAAAACAGCCCTTCTGGGCAAGGAGGTAAAAGATGAAAAAAATATTAGTAGTTCTGGCTTTAGCGGTTTTGGCGATGCCGATTCTCGCGCTGGCTCAGGAACAAGCCGGTGAACAGCCTAAGGAATTTGTAGTTTATACGGACAAGAATGCCCGTGATAACCACTATATTCCTTCAGGCTGGATGGGTGATTACGGCGACCTTAAGATGAATGACCAGTCGATGGACAGCCCGCATTCAGGCACTACCTCTATCCAGTTTACTTATACCGCAAAGAAATCCCAGGGACAGGGTTGGGCGGGGATGCATTGGCAGAATCCCGCGAACAACTGGGGTTCCAAAAAAGGCGGTTTTGACCTTACCGGCATGACCAAGCTTACCTTCTGGGCGCGCGGCGCAAAAGGCGGGGAAATAATACAGAAGGTAACGGTCGGAGGCATCAAGGGGGTATACCCGGATACAGCCAGCGTGGAATCAGGCCCTATCGAATTGACCGACGCCTGGAAGCAGTATACCGTCAACCTCTCCGGGAAGGATCTTAGCTATATCAACGGCGCTTTCGGCTGGGTAACCAATGCCGACCTTTGCCCGGACGGCGCGACTTTCTATATCGACGATATCAAATTCGAAGCCGACCCTTCGATGAAACCTGAAGGCAAGAAACAGGAGAACATGCCTTTTT
>Ga0265297_10001712_pt1 | contig 49105 bp, 40 predicted proteins | sample Munlanlwell13791_FD_192502 | JGI IMG/M metagenome (GOLD analysis project Ga0265297, IMG submission 192502) | Leachate microbial communities from a municipal landfill in Southern Ontario, Canada - Leachate well 137-91 | ecosystem: Engineered > Solid waste > Landfill > Unclassified | place...
ATAGATGATACCGAGCAGGGAAAATATTGCTGGCAGGGAAGCAATAACTGTTCTCATTCCTTTCCTCCTTTTTAAAGGCTTGCGACAAGCCGGTTTAAAAACTTGGATTCCGTATCAACCATTTGCAGGTTATGTTCCAGGATACGCACAGAAGGAACATTTCTGTCCTTCTTTAAAGAATTGATCAGCTGGTTCAGGCTATAACTTATCTTCTCCAGCACCCTCATGCGCGCGCGCAGCCTTCTCCTGGCGATATCCGGGCTCATGTATTGCAAAAAATACAGGCTCAGGTCAAGGCTGAAATTCGGCCTCTTAAAATTCAGGAAACTCTTCGAAAGAAGTTCGTCGAATCGGGCGTCCCCGGAGCTGGTCAACTCATAGATAAAACGTTGCGGCCTCTTGCCTTGTTTGGCGGCGCGCTTTACTACCAGCCCTTTTTTTTCCATGATCTTCAAAGGGTAATATACGGATTTGAAATCTACGCCCGTGAACAAGGAAAGTATTTCCCTTATCTTTTTCTTGATTTCATATCCGTGTTTAGGGCTTTCTTTAAGCAGGCCCAGCAGGATCATCTCATGGCCTATCATCCTATCACGCCTATTTTCCTGAATTTCGCGTATCTTTCTTCCAGCAGTTTTTCTTTTGGCAGCGGGATCAGCTCTTTCAGATAACGGATTATCGTATCTTTCAACGTCTGCGCGATCTCCTGCGGGGCGCGGTGCGCGCCTCCCAACGGTTCGGGTATCGCCTCGTCGATAATACCCAGCTTCAGGAGTTCCTGGGCCGTTAATTTAAGCACTCCTGCAGCCTCCGGGGCCTTGGAACCACTCTTCCAGAGTATCGCCGCGCATCCTTCAGGGGAAATAACGGAATAATAGGCATTCTCCAAAACCCCTACCCTGTCCGCAACCCCGATCCCCAACGCGCCTCCGGAGCCGCCTTCACCGATCACTATCGCAACGATCGGAACTGAAATACACATCATTTCTTTCAGATTAACCGCGATTGCCTGCGCCTGGCCGCGCTCTTCGGCCCCTATGCCGGGGTAGGCGCCGGGCGTATCAATGAATACCACGACAGGAAGGTTGAATTTTTCCGCCAATTGCATGACCCTTAAGGCTTTCCTGTACCCTTCGGGATGGGCGCACCCGAAATTACGCTTAAGGTTTTCTTTTGTGTCCCTTCCTTTTTGGTGCCCGATAACCGCCACCTTGTAGTTACCCAGCCTGCTTAGGCCGCACACCATAGCCCAGTCTTGCGCAAAAATCCTGTCACCATGCAGCTCAAGGAAATCCGCGAATATCAGGCTTATGTAATCCAGGGTATAGGGACGCCTGGGATGACGGGCGATCTGCACCCTCTGCCAGCTGGTTAAATGGCTGTAAGTATCCTGCTTCAGGTGCTCGAGCTTTTCCTCCAGCCTCTTGATGTCAGACGCAAAATCGATCTTCTTGTTATTGGAGGCGAAGCTTTTAAGCTCCAGTATCTTTTTCTCTAACTCAACAATCGGTTTCTCGAAATCTAATACGCTGACCATACTTTCAACATTTTAAAAAGTTGGGTAAGTTACGCGCTCATTTAGTCAACTATTGTGACTTCTGTCCCCACGGGGACGATTACATAGAGCTCTTCTACTTCGGGGTTGCTCATGCGCACACAGCCCTGGGTAACCTGCCGCCCCAGGCTCTCCGGTTCAATTGTGCCGTGGATACCATAACCGCTCAGGTTAAAACCTAACCAGCGCGTGCCTAAGACATTTTCCGGGCTGCTGGCCGGGACGACAGCGCCGGCTTTAAACCAGGTGGGATTCGCCAGTTTATTCATTATTTTAAATGTCCCTACCGGAGTGGAATTGTTGGCCCCCGTAGAAACGATGTAGGTCTTGTAAACTTCTTCTTCGCTTTTTAGTATTAATATATTCTGTGATTTATCCACCAATATGCTGAAAGGGGCCGTATAAACCCTTATCTTGCGCCCGGGCATAATTTTGTCTTCGCTTAAATTATTGCTTTTTTTGATCAGTTCGACGGTGGTTTTAAATTCTTTGGCAATTTTCGCAAGCGTGTCCCCGGGTTTTATTTCATAGACGGCGCTTTTCGGAATATCCGCCCCGGAAAATAACATCTTTATGTTTATGTTCTCGAGCTTCCTCTGCCAATTCATGACATCCCCTGAATTGGGGAATTCATTTATTAATTCAAGATACAACGCCTTTGCCTGCGCGAGCTCTCCCTTGGACTCCGATTCTTTTGCCTGGCTTATCAAGGCAGAGGCGGAAGTGATCTTGCCTTTGTTTATACTGATGGGGGCGCCTCCCCTTCTTAGCCCGAGAAAAACCAAGACGACCAGCACCGCAGCCACAAGCAGGATAATAGCGATCATTTTCTTATTCACCAAACAACTCCTTTTTTTAATGCGCCAGAAAAGCTATTGTTACGCCTAACAGAAATCCCACTATGACCTCTACCGGGGTGTGCCCGATAAGTTCGCGCAATCTTCCTTCCGGCACCCTTCCTTTCCAGTAGATATCTTCCATTATTTTATTCAGTATATGCGCCTGCTTGCCGCTTGCTCGGCGCACCCCCTGCGCGTCAAACATGACCACGACAGCGAATGACGCAGCCAGCGCAAAAAGCACGTTATCAAAACCGTATTCAAGCCCTATAGCGGTGGCTAAACACGATGCCCCGGCCGCATGGGAAGAAGGCATCCCGCCTGTGCCTACGAACCAGCGGAAATCAAATTTTTTTTCCCGCCAGACGCCGATAGCGACCTTTATGGTCTGCGCGATCGCCCAGGTGGCGATCGTTGTAATAAAAATCTTATTGCTGCCTAGCTGCGAAAATATATCCTTCATTATTTAGATGGGGCGGGGTTGACTTCAATGGTTATTTTTGCGGGAAAGGTAGTTTTTCCATCCTTTACGACAAAGCCTTGATTCCCTTCACCGGCCTTCTCTTTGCTGATTTTCTGCTTGATCTCCCTGCCGACCTTGCGCGCCTGTTTCTTCAGCTCAACTATCGCTTTTTTCAGTTCGGTTATGGAATTAAGCCTGGTCTTAAGATTTTCTCTTTCTTCGTTTATCTTGGCCAATTCGAGCTTCAGCTTCTCTTTTTCCGAAGCCAGGGAAGAAATCTGGGAATTTAAACCCTCCATTGATTTTTGCTGTTCTGCCAGGCCCTGCTCAAGCTTAGCCGCCTTTTCCTGGCTTAACCTTAAATTATCCGTTAAGCCCGCTATCTCCTGCTCCATTTTTTGTTTTAATTCTTTTTCTTTCTCCAGTGTTTGCAAGAGGTTTTGTTTCTCATTCTGTAAACCTGACATTGCCGCTTTTATCTGATTTAGCTCTTTAGTCAAGTCGTATTTTTCCTTAATAGAAACTGAAAACTTAAATACGCTAAACAGAGTTATGCCTATTAACAAGGCTATTAATATCACCCTTTTATTTTTGATAGTCATAATTTATGCTCCTTTGTGTTTCTATATTATATTAACGCTAATCGCAAAAAGCAAGTCTTTTTGTTGAAATGCCGGTTAGATTCCGGCCTCCCGCGCGTCTATTATCTGCGAAGGAGAATAAATGCTGGCAAGAGTAATTGCTTTCGGCGTCTTGGGGATAGAGGCTTATCCTATTGAAATAGAAGTGGATGTTTCAAGCGGGCTGCCGGTGGTGAACGTCGTAGGCCTGGCTGATGCCTCCGTGAAAGAGAGCAAAGAAAGGGTAAAATCGGCCATCAAGAATTCTTCTTTTCAATGGCCGCAGGGCAGGGTCACGATAAGCCTGGCGCCTTCCAACATGCGCAAGGAAGGGCCCTCTTTCGACCTTGCCATTGCGCTGGGTATTCTTTACGCTACCGGGCAGATCAACGGCAGCAGGTTAAGCGACTTTTGTGTGCTGGGCGAACTGTCTCTTGACGGCAATTTAAGGCAGGTTCAAGGTATATTGCCCATTGCCATGGCGTGCTCCAAATATAATATCAAGAATATCATCCTCCCCAGCCAAAACGCAAGAGAAGCATCCCTTGTCGAAGGCATCAGCATATGGCCGCTTAAGACGTTATCTGAAACAGTGGAATTCCTGAACAATCCCGGCCCTTACGCGCCTTTTCGCATGGATAAACCATGGCTCTTAGGGCAAAATTCCTGTTATGCTCTGGACTTCTCCGATGTAAAGGGGCAAAGTTGCGCAAAAAGGGCGATAGAGATCGGGGTTGCAGGAGGCCATAACCTCCTGATGATCGGCCCTCCGGGCAGCGGCAAGACGATGCTTGCAAAAAGGATACCTACTATTATGCCTGACCTGACGCAAGGCGAAATACTGGAAATCACAAAGATACACTCTGTAATGGGGACATTGCCTGCCAGGGGCGGCGTAATAACTACCAGGCCTTTCAGGAGCCCGCACCATACCACTTCTTCTGCCGCCCTGGCTGGCGGGGGTTCTTTCCCGAGGCCCGGAGAGATCAGCCTTGCGCATCACGGTGTGTTGTTCCTGGATGAATTGGCGGAGTTCCGTCGCGACTGCCTGGAAACGCTGAGGCAGCCTCTGGAGGATGGGTTCATATGTATTTGCCGGGCGGAAAAATCCTTTGTCTTCCCAGCTTCTTTCACGCTTGTCTGCGCCATGAACCCCTGCAAATGTGGCCATTTCAATGATCTAAAGCCTTCTTGCAGGTGTTCAACGACACAGATCCACAACTACCGTTCCAGGATCTCCGGCCCTTTACTGGACAGGATAGACATACATATCGAGGTGCCTGCTGCCGGATACCAGGAGTTGTCCAGCGATTTACCCGCCGAGTGTTCCGCTCAGATCAAGGAAAGGGTAAATAAGGCGCGCGCGATGCAACGAAACAGGCTTTTAGGCGAAGGTATCATCTGTAACGCAAGGATGCACCACAAACAGGTAAGAAAGTTTTGCGTATTGGGCAGGGAGGAGAATGCGCTCTTGAGGTTAGCGATGAGCGAGCTTAATTTTAGCGCCCGCGCGTATGATAAGATATTAAAGGTCGCCCGGACTATCGCGGATCTGGTGCAATCGGAGCAGATCTCAACCGAACATCTCGCGGAGGCGATACAATACAGAAGCCTGGACAGGGATTTCTTTGCTTAAGTGTGTTTATTGATATAAACGATGAGTTCTTCAATGTTTACCGGTTTTGCTATGAAAGGCCGCCCACCGATAAAACCGTGGCCTTCTTTTACCTGCTCTTTCGTAACAAGGGCCGTCAAAAAGACGATTGGAATATCTTTTGTAACTTCATCGGCCTTGAGCTCATAAGCCAACTCATCGCCTTTCATGTCCGGCATAAGGATATCCAGGAAAATCAGGTCGGGTTTTAATTGTTTAGCGGCAGCGATCCCTTCTATGGCGCTATTCTCTGTCCTGACCTCAAATTCACCTGTTTGCTCAAGGTTTAATTTCATTAATTTGGTAAAGTCTTCCTCGTCGTCAATGACAAGTATCTTTTTTTTGTTGGTTTTTTCTGCCATTTTCTTCATTCTCCTTTTCTTCAAGGGCCGCCAGCCTGACCGCTCAATCCTTTTTTTTAAAGACCTTCTCTATCCTGGCTATTAAATCAGTAGCGTCTATTGGCTTAGAGATAAACAATTCCACCGATAAACGGCTTGCCTTGACCTTGGATGTCTCGTCCGCGCTGGCGGTAAGCATGATCACGGGGATCTCTCCGGTATCTTTGTCCTCCCTTAGCCTCTTTAAAACTTTTAAGCCGTCCATGCCCGGCATAAGCACATCCAAAAGGATAAGGTCTGGCTTTATTTTCTTTGCGAGCTCACATCCGTCCTGTCCGTTTGTAGCCGTGTGCACTCTGAAGCTGCTCATTAACTCAAGATTGATCTTAACTAATTTACAAAATTCCGCCTCGTCATCAATAAGCAGCAGATTTCTCTTTGGCATTTTGTAACCTTTTAGGCTACTTTTAAAAGGACGGTCATCTTAGTGCCTTTACCGGGTTCACTCTGCGCGAATAACAAGCCTTTATGCATATGGACTATGTTCCTGGTCACGGACAATCCCAGGCCTGCGCCTCCGGTCGGGCCCTTAGTGGTAAAAAACGGGTCAAATATCTTCTTCAGGTTCTCTTCGGTAATCCCGTGGCCGGTATCTTCGATCTCGGCTATTACCGCTCTTTCTCCGACCCGAAAATTATCCTGCGCCCTTTTGCCTATGCCGTTCCTTATTTCTTCCAATTTTTTATCAAAGCTGCGAATGATGATCTTGCCGCCTTCAGGCATGGCCTGAACCGCGTTCAGCATCAAATTAATGAATACCTGTTCTAATTTATTCGCGTCCCCCAGGACCCTGGGTAAATTTTGTTTTACTTCCATCACGATATCTATATTGGCGAATTGGAACCTGGCCTTCACCAAGCTTAAGGCCTTCTCAAGGATAGAATTCAGGTCCTGCGGACCCAGCTTCAGGCTCGCGGCCCTGGAAAAATCGAAGAGACCTTCTATGATCCTGTCCGCCCTTTTTATATTCTCTTTGAGCATACCCAGCGTCTCGGAGATCTCTCCTTCTTTAGCGGATATCTTATTTTCCAGATAATTCACTCCCTGGAGTATTATTGCCAGCGGGTTTCTTACCTCATGCGCGACCCCGCTTGCCAGCTGGCCTACAGCGTTTAATTTTTCAGCCTGGATAAGCTGATCCTGCATCAACTCCATTTTCTCTTGTGATCTCATTAAATCTTCAGCCACATTCTTTATCGCCCTGCGGGAGTCCTCTACCTCCTGCTTCTGCCTCTCAAGCAATACCTGGCGCTCCCTAAGCTCTCTAATCAGCTCTTCTTTCTCCTCTTCTCTTTTTTTCCGCTCTGTAATATCCATACCCATGAATATGAACCCTGCGACATCTCCGACTTTATTGCTTATCGATGCCCCGGAAAAAATAACCGGTATCTTCGTACCGTTCTTTGACTGAAAGCTGGTTTCAAGATTACTGATGGTGCCTTTCTTCTCCAGTTCATTTGCTAAGGAACTATCCTCGTTGTTGCGAGGAATGATTATTCCCGCCATTTTACCTATCAATTCTTCCTGCTTATATCCGAGCCCTCTCTCCACCGCGCGGTTAACCATGGTTATTTTCCCGCCCCCATCCGCCAGGATAAAAAAATCCGGGATAAGGGCAATGACCTGTTCTGCTACAACCTCCGGAGTCAATGCCATTAATTTATACCTGATAACGGCATAACCGATGGCCGATAGCCACGAAAAGATAATCAGGTGCCCAAGAGGATATAGTCCTATCCCGAAAGTAGGCAGGAAATCCACCCCGGCAAGATAACCCAGCAGGACGGCGAAGAACACTATCCTGACCCTCTTATTCTCGACCTTTGACCCCATTCTATCGCGCGCTGACCACAGGACGCGCAAGGCTGCCACCACCATTACCAGAAAGAAAACGAGAAAAACGTAAGATGTAGGCCCGTATAAAGGATACCAGCCCCAGAAATATTTTTTCGCTCCGATAATAAAATTATCGTTGAATCCCAATAGGTAGCAAATGAACGCGAGGGAATAAACAAGCAGCATTAACCTTCTTGGTTCTTTTAATGATCCTGTTATGGCCTTGGCGAAGAAAAAAATATTCGGGGTAACAAAAACCACCCCGAGAAAAGCGCAATATTGATTCCACAATAACGCGGTGGCCTTCTCTTTGCTCAAGTAAACCATCACAAATCCAAAAAGCCATAAGAAGACACTCAGGCAGCTCAAGAGGAAAAACTGATTTACCGGTGACCGTGTATTCCTTGAAAACACGATTATCCCCATAGAGACAACCGATATGGCTGAGATGGCTACGGGAAGGACAAAGGGATTATAATAATAAGCTGAAAAGTCTATCATTTCGAACGTTTTCCTCCAGAGCAACCGGACAGGACTTGCATGTATGCCTGTAATGTATTATTTTTGAAATTAAATACCGCGTTATCCGCCCTGAAATACGGGATGACGCTGAAGGCAATGGATTTATTATCTATTAAATTGACTTGCGTGGAAACGGGGGCTATGAAGCAGAGGCAGGCAAAAACTAGAAGTGGGACCCTTGATAGTGTCCTCATGAGTATTAAATTAGAATTATATCATCTCTATCCGGAAATTGCAATGAATTAAACATGTGAAGATTACTCATTTTTTCTACACCGACTATCCCAACTATCAATGGCGCAAGGAGCACAGGGAATGCGGTGTCAATGGGCTTACCAAGGCATCAATCGCAACCAAACGCATCTGGAACAGACTCACGCAGCAGGAACGCGAACATATCCTTATTTTTGCCCGGCAGCATCCTGAGTTTTATCTCCGAGGCTACTGGCGATAAAACTCACTGACGAAGGAAATTTCAGCGTATCCGAATCCACGGTATACCGCATCCTGAAAAGCAGGCAGGACTTATTTGCCCAATGCCTTCACCTGAGATGCCTACAGCCCATAGTCCAGACTAGCCCCAGACGCTTTATTTAATTCTAGCAATTTCAATGACTTACGCAACTGATATTTTAATCGAGGGGGATTGACCTTAAATGCTACGGCCAACCATAAATAATGGTTGGCCGTAAGAGAGAGTAAGATGTTCTCACTAAAATGGGCTCATTTTGGGCATAAAAAATTATTTATTGCGCAACTTCTCAATTGTTTTGTCTGTCGGAAAAAATACTAAGAGCCGTTTACCTTTCTTCTCTACCCTCAAGAAACCTTTTGAACTTAGAACCATCAAATCTTTACGAGCTGTATCGTATGCGATTCCATGAGTATTTTTATGGGTTTCAATTGTATAAATAGTATCCGGATGCTGAAGAGAATGATATGCTAAACTTTTTTGCCTTAAATTTAACCCCGGAATTTATTCAGTAACTCATTTGCTTTTGATATTTCTGCGTCCCTTTATTTATAGCCTATTGCCTGACTATCGTATCCGAATAGGAGCCTGACCAGTTACCCGCCCCGTCCTTAAATTTGACATAGACGATCTTTGTGCCTGCGCCAGCGCTTAAGGGCCAGCTCTTGGTTGTGGCATAGTTCTCCGCAGGAGACCAAGTTGCGTTATCGTTGGAAAACTGCATCTTGTCAACGCCGCTTCTTGCGTCTGCGCCTGAAAGCGTCAAAGTAACTACCGACTTCGTGGTTGATGCCGCTCCGCCCTCAATAGATATTGAGCCTGTTGGCGGTGTCTTATCCAATATAATCGTATCTGAATAAGCATTTGACCAGTTACCCGCCACATCCATGAAGTTGACATAGATAGTCTTTGTGCCTTCACCGGCGCTTAAATTCCAGGTTGTGGTAGTTCTGTAAAGAGTTTCTGTATATATCAGGTTCTCGGTAGCGATTCTCATCTTGGCGCCTGCGCCCATGCCGCTGCCTCCCGCATTATCGGTAGCTGAAAGCGTCAGCGTAACTGAGTTGGCATTGGTATACGTGGCATGGTTATTAATCACTACTGAGCCTGTGGGAGGGGTGATGTCTGGTGCAGGCGGATTTGTAGTCCCGGTTACATACGCATAAGTAGCGCTTGTTCCGGAGTTGTTCTTGGCATATAGGTAGAAGGGATAGCTCGTATTGGGACTAAGCCCGCTTCTGGTAATAGTGGTTGAGGTTGTTTCTTGGGCCCAAGGAGCAGGGCTAGATTGGCTATTGGCAATATAATAGCTTGTGGCGCCGCTAGAAGCATCCCAGGCAACAGTGATAGAGCTTGAGGTAGTAGCTGTAACACGGAAGTTGGTAGGCGCAGCAGGTATAGCCTGCGTAGTAGTAGCGCTTACCACATTGGAATAGCCTGAGTCGCCTGCTGTATTATAGGCCCTTACCCTGTAGTAATAAGTTGTGCCTGAGTTAAGGCCTGTATTGTTGTAAGAAGTACCACCTGCTGCTACTGTAGTTATCTGGCTAAAGCCGGAGGTTGAACTAATAGTACTGCGCTCAATCTTAAAGCCGGTTTCGTTGGTGGAGTTATCTGTCCAGTTCAAGTTAATCTGGGTTGAGGAGGCATTTGTAATAATAAGATTACTTGGCGCAAGAGGAATCGTTGGCAACGCCTTGTCAAACTCAAGCCTGCACATCGACAGGTCAAAGATATTGATCAGGCCGTCACAGTTAGGATCACAGCGAAAGTTACTATTATCCAGCGCCGCATCAAGCTTAACCCTTAGTTGAGCCAAGTCAAGGAGATTGACCACCCCGTCTCCGTTTACATCACCGGCCAAAACCCCCAGCTTAACCTGATTGCTCCCGCTTAAAGGGTTGCCGCTTAAGTCAGTAATGTGGCCGAGTGTAATGGTTAAGGTTGAGGCATTGGCTACCGAGCTTAAATATATATTGAGGGTTGAGCCTGAGATGGAGACGCCTGTTAAGCTCCCGCTGGATAGCTGCACCTCATTGTTCAATATATAGCCGTCCTGAACTTTAACCGGCTTGCTGAAATACACTGATACCTGCGTCGGGCCTCCCAGGCGGCATTCTATGGGTAAGGTTCCTCCTGAGATGCTGCGCGAGCCATAGCTACCGTGGGTCTTGGTGGAAGAGAAGCCGGTGATGGAGGGAGTCGCAGGCAGAGCCTGTATAGTTACCCTACGCTTATACATATCAGAATGAAGACCTAGAATATCACTGGCCCAAATAATTAAGTCTGCTGCTCCGCCCGGCGTAATACTTCCTGCATCCACATGATAAACCCAACGTCCCAGCAGGCTATTGTAAGTTAAGTAATTATTCAGTGTGGTAAACTTTGCTCTGGTATAATCAAAAATAGATATTCGCGCGTCATAAACTCCTAAAAGCGCCCAAGCATCGCAAACCACATCAAACCCATCCGCAGAAACAACTGCATTTTCCGCGGGCGAGATAACGTTTAGCGCAACCGGTATAAGCGGAAGAGCGGGAACTTCCGCGGAAAAATCTTCCGCAGCTGTATAGGCGCCGTTATTCGCGCTGATATGCAGAGTAAAAGGTATTGTTTCTCCCCGCGGAAGAGACGGGCTGGCTGTAAACACACCGACAATCGCAGAGTCCTCTTGATGATAAAGAAGGTTGCCGTATTCGGCATTTGCCTGCTCTATAGTTACAAAAGGACTACTTGAACTTATCGTCGCCCTCACCCCTTGAGCATCGAGCCAGGTGTTTCTTAATTTTATCCTTAAGCTAACCTTTTCTCCCGGATCAACCTTTCCGTTACTGTTCCCAAAACCTGAGTCAACCACTTCAATACTACTCACCTTAATGTTAGACCTCGGTGTGGTAGTTAGGGCGGAATAAACATTCAGGCGGCCGGAGCCTAATAGCCCCTTATAATCAGGGTTACGCGAATCTATCTCATCCACGGTATTATATAACTGACCCTGCACCTGTTCATTGCTAAAATCTGGGCGCTGCGATAAAACCAATGCTGCGGCGCCGCTCACATGAGGGGCGGCCATAGATGTGCCAACAGAGCGGATATATAGCGACTGCTCATCTCCCGGGACAGGATAAAAAGCGTCTCCCAAGCTATAGCCTAAAGCCCCCCTCAACATATCGGTATTAGCCCCTCTTAAGGAAAGAATATTTACGGCCGAAAAATCGGCAAATCCGCCGTCCGCTCCTTTGATGCCGCTATCGCCGCCCGGTGCCGAGAGGACAACGCCAGCGCCCCATGAGGAGAAATCGCTTTTGATATCATTATGATCTATAGAGGCGACTGTAATGACTCCCGGGATGTTGGCAGGGACAAAATTTGCCATATCTTCATTGGAATTGCCCGCTGCCGCCACCACCACGCATCCATTAGTTAGAGCGCGTTGAGTCGCGTCCCTAAGGGCGTTATTGTAGAGAATAACGTCTTGTAACTGAGGGGCGCCTAAAGAAAGGTTTATCACGTCCGCTCCGTTAGCCACAGCATAATCTATGCCTTGGGCTACATCCGCTATATTTATGCCTCCCCAAGCATTAGCTATTTTTAGCGCCATAATTTTCGCCCGCGGCGCGACGCCGATAATACCTAAACTATTGTTGCCTACAGCGGCAATCGTGCCTGCGACATGCGTTCCATGGCCATAACCATCCATTGGATCATTGTCTTCGGGGGAAGAAATTGTGTCGTGGAAATTCCATCCCCTGATGTCGTCAATAAAGCCGTTCCCGTCTTCGTCTATCCCGTTAAAATCAGTTGCCTCAATCCTGCCGTTGTGGTCCAGATCTTCTCCGGCATTAATCCATACATTTTCTGTTATGTCGGGATGGTTATAATCCACTCCTGAATCCACCACTGCCACAATCACTCCGTCGCCCTGACTTATGTCCCACGCCTGCGGGCAGCCGATTTTTTTCACTCCCCATAAATCATCGTAGCCCTGTCCCCAACTGCCGCGGCTGGCATAGAATTCGTCATTAGGCACCAATTGAAGCTTAAGGGCGTAGTTTGGGTGCGCATACTCTATCACCGGGCTTGCTCTATATTCAGTTGCCATGCCTAAGATATCGGCGTCCTCATCTGTCCTTAGGATATAAACATTATCCATGTCGGGCGCCTGCGCATCTTTGGCCGCTCTTTTTTGCCTTTGCTCAAGATGCCTGATGAGCCCTTTCTTTGCCTCTATCCGTCGGGTTAGCTCTGTTTTTTCTTTTTCTATCTTGGCGAGATAATCTTTATACTCCCGGGAATTCTTCTCCAACTGCCAATACCACTTCAAATGCTCTGCGTTTAAGCTGGCTAAGTTCTTCTCCATTTCTCTAAGTGTATCCTGAGGCGCGGGGATTTCTTTAAAGACTTTTTCTGTCGTTGAAACGCGGTATTTATCATTCAGCTCTCTAAGGTCGGCTAACACATAGCCTTCTTTCAGCTTTACAATCAGCTGTCCCTCCGCATATTTTGCTTCTGCCTGAGCTGATTCGGCTCCGATAGCAGAGGCGAGCGCATCAGAGCCAACGAGCATTAAAAGCAGCATGAAAAGTATAATTGTCGTTTTCATCTTATCCCTCCTATAATAAAAAACCCAAGGTGGCAAACCTTGGGTTATCATAGGCGCGCGTGTAGCTATTTGTGGCAGCCCAGCTGTCCGTGAAACGATGTAACGGGACCTGTGGCTTTGCCCCTCCTTCGCCGTTGAATAGAAGCGTTATAGCTTTGATCGGCTCCGGAGGGCCCTACGAAACAGGGGCCTCCTGATTGCTCAGGGTTTGCCTCCTCCTACGCTCTCCGGCATTTACATGACAGCAGAGCTTCGGAGAACCCCGCCTACCGCTTTTGCTAGGGCGGGGTTTTTCACAAAAGTATTTTTCCAAAGAGCAGGTGCATTTATTCAAAGTATGCCTAATAGAACCCCCGATTTCAAGGGAAAATACAGGGTTTGGCGAAAGCGGTTACACGAGCCAGCGGACCCTGCCGCGGTGGCCCCCCGCCGTTAAGCTTCACATTAGTTTACCACCATAATGGCCATGGCCTTCTCATCCTTTGCCTTGGCCGGTTCGGTAACGGTCAATGTCCCGACCTGGGTAATAGCAGGCGTCCATTTAAAGACGCCGGTCTTGGCATCAAAGCTCGCTCCGCCGGGCAGAGCTGCCGCCGTAAACCTTTCTATCCGGCAATTGCAATAAATTAAGTACGGAGAGGTACTAAGCCAAAGAAGCGGAATGGAAAAGAAGGAGTTCCTACGGAGTGTTTTATAGGTTGGTTTTTTGTGACACTGAGTATATGGGCCTCTTGCCTAATTCATAATAGATCCTTATGTTTATCTCCGCAAGCAGCCCCATAAAGATTACCTGGAAACCCGCAATAATAAAAAAAACACAGAGAAGCAGGAGGTAATTGCCGGCAGCCCAGGAACCGGAAATTACTCTCTGCGCCAAAGCAATAAAGGCGCATAATAAACCTAATAAAATCCCTCCCAGACCCCAACTGCCGAAAAAATAGAGCGGGCTGGTAGAAGAACTGCCCAGAAGCAGCTTAACCGTGAATAGATCAAATATTACCTTTGCTATCCTTTTTATCCCGTTCTTGGAAGCCCCGTATTGCCGGCTGCGGTGGTTCACTTTAACTTCCCCTATTTTGCCTCCTATCCTGCCCACATACACCGGGATGTACCTGTGCATTTCTCCGTAGAGACGGATATCTTTAATGAATGCCTTCTTATACACCTTGAGCGTGCATCCAAAATCATGCAATCTTACCCCCGTTGCTCTCCTGATGATCCAGTTCGCCAGCCAAGACGGTATCCTGCGGCTGATGAGCCGGTCTTTCCTCTCCCTGCGCCAGCCGCTTACCAGGTCAAAACCCTCGTTGACTTTCTCAAGCAGAGCAGGGATATCGCGCGGATCGTTCTGAAGATCCGCATCCATGGTAACGATATAATCACCGGAGGCATGATCAAAGCCGGCGACAATGGCCGCCGTCTGCCCGTAATTCCTTGCTAAAGTGATGATCTTAACGCGTCCGTCTTTGGCGGAGATCGCCTTTAATTTGTCGCCGCCGGCGTCCCTGCTCCCGTCGTCGACAAAAATAATTTCGTATTTTACCGAAGGCAGAGAATCAAGGCTTCCTCTTAATTCCGAATAGAGTGCGTCGAGGCTCTTTTCCTCGTTGAATACTGGGATGACTACTGAAATATGCATATTTTTATTGTCCCGGACCAACCGGTTTTCTCAAAATATATTATATCTTACGGTTATCAAAGTCAAATTAAAATAACCCGTCCGGGCCTGCCTTACATCGGCTTTTGCTTCATTATCCTGATAAATCCCGGGTCAGGTTCCATCCCCAGATCCCTGGATCTTGCAAGCTCTAAAGCGGCCTCCGCGGATTGCCCGTTGAAGAACAACGCTACCGCCAGATTGTAATGCGCCAGCGCCGAATCAGGGCCCAGACTTACCGCCTCTCTGCCGGTATTGACCGCTTCCTGATATTTTTTGATGTTCCCGTAAAAAGAACAAAGAAGCGCAAATGCGTCGGAATTTGAAGGGTCTATTTTAACCGCGATACTTGCCACGGTGATGGCTGTCTTGAACAAATTTATTTCCGCATATTTCACGGACAGGAAATTAAAGATGCCCGGATAACCGGAGCCTGAGGCCAGGATTTCATTATAGATACCGTTATAATCGGCGGTTATGCCTAATTGCTTGTAATATAGCATCAGCCCTTTATCATAATCGGCGAGCGCTAATTTATATTCTCCCTGTTTTGCGTATGCTGCTCCCCGCCCGGTATACGGCCTTGCCTTATCCGGAGATTTTTTTATCGCGTCGCTGCTTAGACTGAAATTATCCTTCCAGATAAAATTCCTCCGGAAAGTCAATGAGCCGAATGCCAGGATTATCAGTCCCAGGATAAAAGCCGGTTTAAAATTGTTTTTTCTGCCCAGGATCAGATAAACCGCATAAACAAGGAAGATCGAGAACGCCGCTATGGGCAGGTACAGCCTGTGTTCGAATATATAATCGTGTATCGGTATAATGCTTGATTCCGGCAGTAAAGTCAAAAAAAACCAGAAGATACTGAACGACAATAACTTTTCCTTCCGGAATAGCCGTATGGCAGAATAGAGTATGGATAAAATAACGGTAAGGCTAAGCAAAACCGGAAGCTCCATCATCGTTTTGTAAGCCGGATAATCATAGTCGATATTCTGGTTTACCGGCAGGAAAAGGAGCCTCAGGTAAGTATTGATGACCCTGAATTCCGTCAATAGATATTGCATGGGGCTGATTTGCGGCCTTGGCTCGGCTAACCTGTACATCGACCTCCAATCCGCGGTCTTAGTCAATATAAATGTTAAAGGGATAACGGACAGCAAGAAGATAAAAGGCAGCAGGGCTTTCCAGCTGACGCCTTTTTCATTTTTTAAGAAAAGGCATTCGCAGAGCAATACCGAAAAAGGCAATGTTATGGTCATTTCTTTTGTGAAAAACGAGGCGAGGGCGCAGAATAACGAAGCGGCATAATAGGGGCCATAAGTTTTGATGCCGCGGCCTTCTATCATCAATATCCGCGATTTCAAGAACAGGCACAACGCCGCCAGATAAAACAGGGCTGCCAGAGAAGTGCAGCGCTGGATAATATAAGTAACCGCCTCGGTCTGAAGCGGGTGCGCTACGAACAACAATCCGGTAAAAAAAGCTATCTGCCTGCTCCATTTGAGTCCCGGGGCTTTTTTCATCGCGGGAGTTGAAAAAATAAGCAGGGTGAGCCACCAGACCATTATCGAGCAGGCCAGGTGCACAAAAATATTAAATACATGGTAACCGGATACGTCCAGTTTGCCGAAATGATAATTTAAGGCTATGGAAAGATAGGTCAAGAAGCGGGTAGGCCAGAAGTCCCAGACCGAGCGCAGATCGGACAGGTCCCTGATATTTGAATTCTTTATGATATTGTATTCATCATCATACTGAAATTGGGCCTTTAGGGTATTGGAATAAATTAGCGCACCCAGGGCGCACAAAATGAGCACCGCGGTCAACACCCCGGGCGAGGCTTTAAATGCCTTAAGCACGGTTTTCTCCCCTTTTAGATGTAATAAAAAACCCAAGCGACGCTTGGGTTTTTTAAAATATCCTGTCCGGACAATGATTATCCTTCGAACGGATTATCTTATTGAGTAAGCCTGCCGTCTTTCATCAAGAAACCCCTGTTTCCCGGCGAGGTGCGCTTCATTCCTTTCTCTGCAGGCGCTTCTTTTCCAGTCTCCCTTTGCTCCATCCTCTTGGCTTTGCGGCCTTTTTGGCACCCTTCCTTCAACTGAAGGTTTTCTTCCCTCAATAATGACAACTCGGTCTTGCCGCTTTGCATCTTCACTTCCAGCGCTTCGATCCTTTCCATCACCCTCTCAAGGGCAGTTATATATAGATTATTTTCCTGTTCAAGTATGGAGATGAATGAATCGGTCTGCCTTTTAAGATAGAGATTAAACCCGAAGAAAGAAACTATGATAACACAGATTAAAATAGCTGCCATAAGATCCCTGCGGCTTTCTATCTTCATCCTGTCCCTCCTTAGCTAACAAAGCTGATTTAATAATATAATAGTGTTGGATAAAATACAAGCTTTTTCTTGCCCGGATTTTTAGCCGCGAAGAACCAAGCGCTCTTAAGTTACTCCTTTTTTGGGGCGGGGTTCTCCCTTTTCATCTTCTCGGTTGTAACAAATTCCATATATCTGCCCAGCGCCAGCCGCGTCTGAGCGTCTAATGCGGGGGTGGAGCCGAGGATCAATATGATGAAAGGCACGATTATCCACTCGACGACCATAATGATGTTTTTTGTCCACTTTACATCGGAGGGGCGCGGCGGCAGGGTCAATCTGCTTAAAATTACCCAGACTAAACTGGCGCCCAAAGTAAAATTAAGCAGCAAGCCGGTGATCCTGGGCAGGTTGTATCCTATAGACATCTGTGCGAAAAATGCTCCGCCGAGCAAGATCGGCAGAGGCGCAATCAAAGTGATGATTATTGCCCAGATCGCCCATGTGATATGGCCCTCCAGAAGATGATACCCTCTTCTTACCTTCTTAGATAACGGCACACCGGAACCTTTTATGAATCCATTTATAAGATAAGGGAAATTTTCGATGCCCCAGGCCCATCTGCGTTTCTGTTTGTATTGCGTCGCCATTGTCCTTAAGAACCCCTTTGAATAGGCCACATCCATCGATACGGTTATGTACAGCGGCACGACCCTGTAATCACCGTTAAAAAAAAGGAACGCCTTCCAATAGACCACGGAATCGTCCGAAATCATATTGACCGGCCAATAATCAATGTCCACGAGCGTCTTAAAACTCATGCTGTGACTGGAGAATGTGACGAATTTTTCTATCCGCATGCTTTCGATCATCTGGCAGAATGAACCGCTTATTTCGACTATGCGGGCGAAAGAAGGCGCGTACCAGATATTGTTATTGTAAACCGGGATAGGCTGATAACTTGCCTGGTGCGGTGAAGGCGTAGTCAAAAAATGATACGCGAGGCAGCCGAAATATTCCTTATCCACGCAGGTATCGGCATCGAAACAGGAAACTATAACATTTTCCGGAGGGATCCCTGCGGAAGACAGGAAATCCCTGGCCTGTTTTGCCGCCCAGGTGGCATTTGCCCCTTTGGTGCGCGTTTCTCCCGGGAGCCCGTCGGGATGGAACGTGGACATATACCCGAAAAATTCCGCTTGGAATTTTTTCTGCAGCTCCTCTGCGACGTTCTTCGAGTTGGGGTTACGTTCTTCAAAGGCCGCGACCACGATCATCTTATCCTTGGGGTAATGGCAGTCCTTCAGGGCTAAAAGAGAAGCATCCAGGATATCAAAGCCTTCCTTGTAAACCGGGAAGATAACCAGCTGATAAACATCCTGCCATTTGCGCTCCGTGTCCAAGGCGAGGCACTCGGAGAGCCAATCCCTGTTTTTCTGCCTTGCCAATTTCTGGTGCGCCATGATCAGAAGAGTGGTCAGATAAAGCGTGCGGATGATCCAATAAAAATCAAAGGCGATGATCAATGCGGCGCAGGCGACAGGCCTGACAACAGAAAGGATGATCAGGGAGATTATGATACCCCAGGAAATGGCTCCCGGGATGATCTCCAGTAACCTTTTAAATTTATACGGGTTATTCATGCGGCTTCATCCTGATAATGTCCTGCAAGACGAGCGGCTTGGCATTCAATTCAAGTTTATACAGGTTATTATAAAAGTTACCGTCTGCCGCTTTCTGATAGTCAGTGAAGTAAAGGGTATCGGTCTCTACATCGTAAGAGAAGGACGTACTCTTCCTCTCCAGGTTTACCAACAATACAGGGCGATAGTCCTGATCCGATTCCAGGACCTCGATTTTCCTGGCGGTGATCACTATCAAATGATAATTGTCCGAGTGCCAGAAGATGTCAATAATGGGCTCCTGCGGGTAATCCAAAATCAACGTCCCGCGGTGAGGGGGGACCGTATCTATCCCCAGGTCTACCAACGCGATTTGACGCTTATTAAAATACATCAACCTTTGTTTATCTTTCGACAATTTGAATTTTAACGGCGCGGGTGTTATCTGGGGCAGAGAAAGCAGCCTCTCGAAATTTTCCCCGTCCAGGTCAGATGAATACAAGGCCCATTCGTCCTGGTCGGCGTAATAAATAGTCCTATCCCGCTCATCGATCCAGAAATAAGAGAACTTTCCCTTGTTCAATTGTTTAATGTTCGGCCGCAGAGGGAAAAGAATTATCCTTTCCAGCTTTGTGACCTTTCCCGCTTCAACCTTAACTCCCCCTATCCAAGGGTAATAATCCTTAAGCTCGATCTTGATGTTGTATTCACCCGGCAAAAGCTCCTGGATAGACAGCGGCGTTTTCTCTTGCAATAGCGTCCTGTCTAAATACACTGCCGCGCCTTGAGGCTGGGTTTTGAGGGCTATCAGTCCCGTCTTTGTGAATTTAAGGCGATGGTAGTCAAATTTATAGCCCAGGGAAAAAGACAGGATAAAGGGCAGCCCCGTCAAGAAAATAAAGACGCTTAAGTAAAATAAGACAGCCCTGATTTTCTGTTCGTTTGACATTTAATCAGCCTCTATTTAGCAGAAGAGACCCCCTAATGCCTTCGTTTATTCGGAAAAGGCAAGATACCCCATTATAACAAAAGATACAAGGGGTATAATGACCAGAACGCCCAGCCACCCCGGTTTATTCCTGGCCTCTGAGATCTTATACCAAAGGTAAACCATCAGGCCCATCATGCAAAGCGTGCCTACGATAGGAATAAACGAAGCAAGGACCAATAATAGCCATAGATAATTTACCTTGGCGACCTTGCACATCAGAAAAAGAGAGGCTATGGGAATCCACGCCAGCCAGGCCGGCTCGTCATTGGTCTTCTTGGCGATAAGATAAAGGCATAATGAGCAGTAAATATAAATTATGACGACAAAGACCAGTAGTAATCCCGCTACCATTATTGAAGAGAAAATTGCTCCAGCCCGTTTGTGGGCCATCCTTCCCGGGATGGCCCGTTTGGCGAGATCCTCCGTATCCGGGTCCGGCTGGGGCGCTGATACCTCCGGTTCCCCGACTGGTTCTTGATCCTGAACAGGAGATGTCATGCGGCTGTCCGCAACAGCGGCTTCGGGTCCCAGCCCTTTTGGCTGTTCCTGCGCTGGAGCAGGCTGCTGGGGCATAACCGGCTCCGCAGCGGGAGAAGCTTCTTGCACCTGTTCCTGCTTTACAGGAACGCCGTTGATCTTTTCAATGTCTTCCAGGTAATAAGGCATCTTGATACCTTCGACGTCCACTATTACGCTATCTGCTTTATTTTCTATGATCTGCGCCTCAATCTGAGTGCCGTTTTTTAAGGTAATCGTATCGGCAAAGGCACCTGCCCCCGTTATCATAAAGGATATCAAGAACAGAAAAATGACCTTTCTTTTCATTCTGCCTCCCCCTTCTGCTCTCCGGAACAATCGCCAACGGTTAAAGCCCCGCCCTTTATCATAGTAAAGATCTTCCTGCCCGTGACATCGCAATCCTCCGGGAGAGCGGAGATTGTATATCCGCCTGCCTCCAGTTTAACGGAAAAATTATACCCATTAACAGACCTTTTATCATAGGCCTGGAACAAATAAGCCGGATCGGCATTAACAAGATCTGATTCATTCTGAGGATAAATACCGTTATGTTCAGAGGCATATTCCTCTATTGCCCCTGAAATGGTCTTTACGATCTCTTCCACCGCGTTCTCATTGGCGGAGAGCCTCATATCAACCGCTTTCGGTATCGCGATTGCCGCCAGTATCACTAAGAAGAATACAACCGCCCAGAAAACCACTATTGCTGCCGCAAACGCTATAAGACAACCCGTTTTTCTCTCGGACTTTATCTCGCCCCGGTTGATCTTTTCTGCCACTTTGTAGGCGTCAATAATGCCCAAAGCCCAGGGGAAAATAAGGAACGAGGTAAGGAATATCAGCACGCCTTTAGCCGGCTGCCCGTTATAAAACTGGCCCAGGCCCGAAATAATAAAACTCAATATGGCCGCCAAAACCGGCGAACGTTCGTGTTTCTTCGGCCTGCCTTGCTTTATCGCCAGGCATTCACCACAATAGCTTTCGCCTTTAAATTCGGCTGAACAATCCCGGCAGATACCTTTACCGCAATGGTTACATGAGGCAAAAGCGCTGTTCTCCGGATGGTTGGCGCACTTCATTTAAGCTTCCTCCCCGGAATATTTGAAAAGGTTGTAATGCGGTTCTAACGAGGCGATGAATTTAATGCTTAACGTGCGGAAAAACACCGCGAAGGGCAGGTAAATAGATGAAAGGCAATACAGGATGAATACTGTCACCGGCACAAAGATAATGCCCAGGGCAATGTAATAGAAAATGTGTAATGACTGGGGGATAAGCAAAGATATGGAATAAAACAACAGGAACAATATGCCTGCCGGAAAAAACAGCCCCAGGAGGGCTGCCAGGTAAAGCAGCCCGGAGCAAATCAGGGAACAAATAGCAAGACCTATTATTATGAATATATAGACGATAAAATCTGACTTTGCCTTGGCCAATATCCCCGCTATCTTCCTCCAGGCCGCACAAAAACCAATGCCGTCTTTAAACATGGCGACCACTACAAAATGGTTGGAGATAAGGCTGACCAGTCCGGAGATGATTATCAGGAAAATAAAAACCATTGCGTAATGGATCGTTGTCAGCGCAGCCTGCTTAAAGCCTACTGTCACTTGCTTGTCAAACACCCCTAACCGGGCGAGCGAATCAAGAAGCTTAAGCAGGCAGGCGGCAAAAATAACGAAACCCGTCCCCATGTAGGCAAGCAAAAACTTAAAATAGGAATTTCCTATTGTTTTATAGCGCAGGAAAGGTAATTTTATCGAGGCATCATTCCTGGTGATATTTTCCAGGAATATAAAAGCAAACCGCGCACAAAGCCATGTCATCAGGACGAGTAGCAGCAGGCCAATGATCACCGTCAAAACGATCAAGGTTATCAGAGGCTTGCGGATTTTTTTAACCTCATCGAGCACGCTGAAACTGCCACGCGGCTTAAGCTCTTCCTTTTTTGCCGGGTCTATAGAGCCTGCATGTCCGGCATCCCGGCTGATTTCTCTGGCCTGCCCGTTTTTCTCTTCCCGGTCAAAAGTACCGCTGCTGTTAAGATGAAAACCTCCCGCCAGGTACCCGGCCATAAGGGCGGTAAATGTCAGGATCAGCCATTTCTTGGGGTTGAAAGGCCTGAAGCATACCGTGGCAGCCCACTCCAAAGAAGCGTCGATTATTTGCGAGAAATTCGCCATCGAATTATTCTTTTCCCGGAGCTAAGACTTCATTAACGAAAGGGCCTCTGACCTTGTCTTTTCGTTCTCTTTAAAGACCCCTCTTACTGCCGAGGTCACCGTAAGCGTGCCCGCTTTCTTCACCCCGCGCATCGACATACACAGGTGCTCGGCCTCCAACACTACCATGCACCCCTGGGGTTTGAGTTTCGACATGATTATTTCCGCGATCTGGGTAGTCAGCCTTTCCTGCACCTGCGGACGCTTCGACAAGATATCCACGACCCTGGCAAGTTTGCTTAAACCGGTTACTCGCCCCTGCCTTGGGATATAAGCTATATGGGCCTTACCGATGAAAGGAAGGAGATGGTGTTCGCAAATACTGTATAAAGGTATGCCTTTAAGCAGGATTATTTCATCGTGCTTCTGGTCTAAAACGACCTCCAATTCCTTCTCCGGATCCTTATCTATGCCGGAGAAAACCTCTTCATACATCTGGGCAACGCGCCTGGGGGTATCCAGGACATCTTTTCTTTTCGGGTCTTCCCCGATAGCTTCCAAAATATCCCTTATTGACTTTTCAATCTTTTTTTTATCCATTGTCCCTTTCTTATTTTCCGATACAAAATTCGCTGAAGATCTTATCAAGCAGGTCTTCGGAGAAATTCCTTCCCAGCAGATTATCGATGTGCCCCAGGGCGTCTTTAATCCCCTGCGCCACGAATTCCGCCGGTAAATCATTATCTAACGAATTTATGGCCCCTGCAACAGATTTTTCCGCCAGGCGCAATTGCTCGATATGGCGCAAGTTGCTTATCAACACGGATTCCCCGGGGCCGGACTTTCCTTTATAGACCATTTCGGCAACCGCATCTTCAAGCAAATTTATGTTCTTTGACCTCTTTGCCGAAATCTCGATTACCCTGCCGAATATCCCATTTAGCTTCTCCTTCTCAATTTTCGGTTTCAGGTCGGTCTTATTGATCATAGCGATCACCGGCCTGTCCTTCAGTTTCCTGATAAGCATAAGGTCTTCTTTTGTCAATTTCCTGCTGCCGTCAAACAATAAAAACACAAGATCGCAAGAGGCGATGTATTTTTTAGACCGCTGCATCGCCTTCTTCTCGATCAGATCACGTGGCTCTAATATCCCGGCGGTATCTATAATCACCACGGGAATGCCTTTAATATCTATTATCTCTTCAATAGTATCCCTGGTTGTGCCTGCTATAGGCGTGACGATAGAGCGCTCCTGTTTCAGTAACGCGTTCAATAGTGAAGATTTCCCCACATTAGGCCTGCCGCAGATGACCGCTTTTATGCCTTCCCTGAGGACCCTGCCCCGTCCCGATGATTCGAGTATCCCCCTGAGCATCCAGGAGGCATCTGCCAGCCTTCTTTTTCTGTCTTTCGGGCCCGCGGCGCTGATATCCTCTTCGGGAAAATCGATACCCGCTTCGATTTCAGAAAGCAGGCCCAGTAAATCCCTCCTGATGCGGTTTATCCGCTTTGACAGGTTTCCTTTCAGCTGTTCCATGCCGGCCTTTAATGCGGAATCGGTCTTGGCGCGGATAATATCCAGCACCGCCTCTGCCTGGGCTAAATCGATCCTGCCGTTTAGGAACGCGCGTTTTGTAAACTCACCCGGCGAGGCGAGCCTGGCGCCGCAACGGAGCACTAGATCAAGCACCTGTCTGGTAGCCACGATGCCGCCGTGGCAATTTATCTCTACCACGTCTTCTTTCGTATATGAACGCGGAGAGCGCATCACTGTCAGGATGACTTCGTCGATAATATTGCGGGGGGAACTCTCCCGGATATCCTCGGCGACCCATCCATAATGCATGGTAAATGTCCCGAATTCAGACGGCTTCCCGCTGCCCTTGGAGAAGAAAATCCTGTCTGCTATCGCTAATGCCTCTTTCCCGCTTAAACGCACGATCCCGATACCCGAATCCCCTACGGTAGTGGCAATTGCGGCAATGGTATCCGTTAGATCAAAAGGAATCATCGTTCAGTTAAAATCTCCCTTGCCTCGCCTACGACAAATAATGACCCTGTCACCAGGATCAGATCCCGCTTCCCTGCTTTCTCTTTAGCCAACCTAATCGCCTGCATCACATTTTCAGCCAGGTAAGTTTTTTTGGCGCTAAAGTAACCAAGAAGATCCCGAGGCGCTGTCGCGCGGGGATTATTTGCTTTCGTCAAAATAATCTCGTCAGCTGAATTCTTAATTTCGCGGCAGGCGCCGCTTATGTCTTTATCACGGGAAATCCCCAGCACCAGGACTAATTTTTCGAATCTGAAATTTTCCTTTACTGCTGTTTTAATGGCCCGCATGGAAGCGACATTCTGCGCTCCGTCAAGCACCAAAAGGGGCCTGCGGGAGATCACTTCGCACCTGCCTGGCCAGAAGGTCCGTTTAAGGCCTCTCTTTACTGCCTCCTTACCTATATATATATTATACTCCCTTAACGCCTCAACCGCAGCCACCGCGGCTGCCGCGTTAATTCTTTGATGCTTGCCCAACAGGCTTATTTTTAAGCTGCCGGATATTGCCCCGGCCTCAAGCAGTTTCGCGCCGGCCTCTTCGCACCTCTGCCGTATTACCCGCATGGCCTCTTTTTCCTGCGGTGCGCAGATCACAATCGGCCGGAGGCCCTTAATGATACCCGCTTTCTCGGAGGCAATCTCTTTTAAGGTATTGCCAAGTTTCTGGGTATGCTCATAGCTGACAGGGGTGATAACAGCCACCAAAGAATTGGCGGCGTTTGTCGCATCGAGCCTTCCTCCTAACCCCGTTTCCAAAACGACAAAATCGGTTTTTTTCTCTTTAAAATAAAGGAAGGCCAGCGCCGTATAGACCTCGAAGAAAGAAAGCGGCCCGTATCCTGTTTTTTGATTAAAATCTTCTATTGCCGCTTTTAGCCTGGCGACCAATGAAACAAGCCTTTTCCTGGATATTATTCCTTCAAAATCACGATTTGACGGTGGCTTTCTGCCCCGGCGGTCTAATATACGTATCCTTTCCCTGAAATCCGACAGGTGCGGCGAAGTATACAATCCTGCTTTAAACCCCGCCTCTTTTAAGATATAAGCGATGAACGCACAGGTCGAACCCTTGCCCTTTGTGCCGGCGACATGTATGCAGCGCAGATCGTTTTGCGGGTTGCCGATCAGATTCAGGAATCCCTTGAACCGCTCTAACTTCAGAGATTCCTTATACGGCCAGAAAGGTATTTTCTCGTAGTTTATGAAAAATTCCAGATATTGAATTGTTTCCGGGTAGGTCATCAGTGCCTGAAGTGCCTAAGCCCCGTAAAGACCATGGAAATCTTATGCTTATCCGCCATCTTGATTATGGCTTCGTCAGCTATAGAGCCTCCCGGCTGGATTATTGCTTTTATCTTGAATTTGGCTGCAAGCTGGATTGCGTCTTCTTTGGGGAAGAACGCGTCGGAGGCCATTACCGCGCCCTTAGCCAGAGAACCTGATTTTTTAGTCGAGATGAATACCGAATCTACCCTGGACATCTGCCCGGCACCTATTCCGACGGTCTTTGTGCCGCGGCTTAAGATAATGGCGTTGGATTTGACGTGCTTTGCCACTTTCCAGGCGAATATCAGTGATTGCAATTCTTTATGAGACGGCTTCTTTTTGGTGACGACTTTCAGGGCCCCTTCATTAAGGGTGAGGCTGTCGCTATCCTGGACCAGTATCCCGCCATTGACCCTTTTAAGGTCAAGCTGTGTCACAGGCTTTAACATATCGGGTAATTCCAGAAGCCTCAGGTTCTTTTTTTCTTTTAACAATTGCAGCGCGTCCTGGGAGAAGGAGGGACAAACTACGCATTCAAGAAATCCGCTTTTTGAGATATACTTGGCTAGAGCCAAGTCTATGCCGCGGTTGATCGCCAGGATACCGCCGAATGCCGATAACTTATCGCATCCCCAGGCGTCAAGATAAGCCTTGAAGATGCTCTTGTTCTCCGCCGCGCCGCAGGGGTTGTTATGCTTGACAAAAACTACCGCCGGCAATTCAAATTCCTTCACGAGGTTTATGGCTGAATTTAAATCCAGGATGTTGTTAAAAGAAAGTTCCTTCCCCCAGAGCTGCTTTAAACCGCTTAATCCATGCACCGCATTCACCTCGCGGTAAAATGCCGCTTTCTGATGAGGGTTCTCGCCGTAACGCAGGTCCTGGACCTTGACAAAATCCAGCATCAATTCATCCGGAAAACCGCTCTTGGATTCACCTGCCTGTTTCAAGATATGGTTTTTGAGGTAATTGTGTATGACGCCGTCATAATGAGAGGTGATCTTAAAAACCTCTATTCCCAGCTCCTCTAAAGTATTCTTCGTGAGTGCCCCGTCATTTTTCTTAAGCTCTTGCAGGACCCCGGTATAACGGCCAGGATTACAGACAACCGCGACAGACTGGTGATTCTTGGCTGCGGACCGCAGCATACTCGGGCCGCCTATATCGATATTCTCGATCACCTCGCCGATCTGGACTTCTGGTTTCTGGATGACCTTCTCAAAAGGGTAGAGGTTAACGACTACCATATCAATAAGACCAATGCCGTGCTTTTTTAACGTAGCCATGTGCTCCGCATTCTCTCTTAACGCCAGCAGCCCGGCGTGGATCTTAGGATGAAGCGTCTTTACCCTGCCGTCTAACATCTCCGGGAAACCCGTATATTCCGAGACCTCTATTACCTTGATATTATTATCCCTGAGTAATTTTGCCGTCCCTCCGGTTGAAAGGATTTCAACGCCCAATCTGTTCAGCTCATATGCGAAATCAACTATTCCCGCCTTATCCGAAACACTTATCAAAGCCCGCTTTATCTTAAGCATTTTTTAAATACTCCTTTCAAAATTATTTTTGGGATTTTTATTTATTAAAACGGAAGGTAATTATGTCTCCATCCTGAACCGTGTATTCCTTGTTCTCAAGACGCAGGTGGTTATTGGAACGCGCCTGGTTCATTCCGCCGTCCTTTGTAAGATCTCCGTAGCCGACCACCTCTGCCCGAATAAAACCTCTTTGAATATCGGAATGGATCGCGCCTGATGCCTCCCAGGCGTTTGCGCCCTTCCTTATCGACCATGCATGCGCGTCTTTTTCTCCCGCGGTGAAAAAGGAAATATAGCCGAAGGAATTATAGGCTTCAAAAAGGAGTTTCTCCTTATTTTCCAGGTCTGCCTGCCCGGCAAAAAAAACCGGCTTGAGCGTTAAAAGCGGGTAGCCTGAAACAGCCTTTTTTTCCGCCTCGCTTAATTCCAGCTGGGACAATAGCGATTCTTTGCCCAGATGCTCTTTAAAGCGGCGGAGCATCGCCTTTTCCTGCTCATCAGCGGAACGTTCGAGCCTCGTCTCCACAAATTCAAGGTCGGTCATTATCAAGACCAGCTTCGAACCTTCCTGCGCGATAATACCGTCTGCCTCTTTGAGGAACGGCTCTTCTGTCACGATGTCCGCCTGGATATAGACGCGCTTTGCCGACTTGAACATCTGTTCAAGGACCTTTATGCGCTCGTCAACGATATTACTCTTGCCTTGCGAAAAACCTTCTAATCCATAAATACCTATCTTCAATTTTTTCCCTTCTTTTAACCTTACACAGGCTCTTCCTGTTTGCGGGAGGCCTGGTATTGGCTGATTATCCCCGCTGCGATCTTATGGGGGACTTCCGCGTAATGCGAAAAATGCATCGTATACATACCCCTGCCGCCGGTCATGGAACGCAGGTCATTGGCATAGGTAAACATCTCTGCGAGCGGCACCGTGGCCTTAACTACCTGCGATTTGCCTCTTACGTCCATACCGACCATATGCCCGCGCCGCGAGTTTATGTCCCCGGATATCGCGCCTAAACATTCTTCCGGGATCGAGATCTCTACTTCCATCACCGGCTCAAGCAGTATCGGCCCTGCCTCTGCCACTGCCTTACGCAGGGCCATTGCCCCGGCGATTTGAAAGGCCATGTCAGAAGAGTCCACCTCATGATACGAGCCGTCATAAAGAATAACTTTAACATCCTCTATCGGATATCCGGCCACCGCGCCTTCGCTGCAGGCCTGCCTTATCCCTTTTTCCGCGGAAGGGATGAAATTCCTGGGGATCGCTCCGCCGAAAACCTTATCCACGAATTCAAAACCTTTTCCCCTCTCCAAAGGCTGGATCTCTATCCATACGTCCCCGTATTGCCCGCGTCCGCCTGACTGGCGCTTGAATTTTCCCTGGACCTTAGCGCTCTTCGTAATAGTTTCCTTGTAAGATACCTTTGGTGTCCCCAGTTCCACATCGACGTTAAATCTCTTCTTGATCCGGCCCACCATGACATCGAGGTGCAAATCTCCTAACCCGGAAATTATCAGCTCCTTGCTCTGCGGGTCATGCGTGACTTTAAATGTGGGGTCTTCCGCGGTCAACTTGTGCAGGGCGTTGGAGATCTTATCTTCATCCTGCCTGGATTTTGGCTTGACCGAGGCTGAAATTGCCGCTTCGGGAAAGGCGATCGGCTCAAAAATAACCTGGGCCTTCTCCTCGCCGAGCGAATCGCCCGTCACGGTTTCTTTCAGCTTAGCTATGGCCACTATGTCGCCGCAGGAGGCGCTTTCAACGTTCCTCTGCTCTTTGCCCTGCAGGATATAGACCGGGCCGATCCTTTCTTTGGTCTTCTTGCTTACATTAAAAAAACCTGTGTTAGGGGTAAGTGTGCCGGCCCAGATGCGCAGCAGCGTCAACTGCCCGACGTAGGGATCGGAAATGCTCTTAAAGACAAAAGCGGAAAAAGGGCCGTCTTCTTTCAGTTCCAGGTCCTTTTGCTCTTCAGGCTTGGAGGGAAAAGAGGCTTTTACGGCCGGCCTCTGCAGCGGCGAAGGCAGGTATTGCACGATATCTTCCAGTAAATCACCGATACCTTTGTCGCTCAGGGCGGAACCCGCCACCACGGGGAATAATTTGCGTTTTATCACTGCCCTGGTAAGCCCGTCCTTTAATTCTTCCTGCGAAAGCTTTACCGCCTCCAGGTATTTCAACAAAAGGTTATCGTCGCTTTCGGCAATGGCTTCCATCAGATCCGGGTCCTCAAGCGAGCTTATCATAACGCAATTCTTTGAGAACCTGCCCTTTAAATCAGCCAATACCTTTTTGACGTCCGCCCCTTCTTTATCCGTTTTATTGACGAATATCATGCAAGGCAGGTTATTTTCTTCCAGAAGCTGCCAGGCGCGCTCAGTGCCGACCTCCACTCCGCTTAAGGCATCGACTACAATAATCGCGCTATCTACCGCGCGCGCGCCCGAGATGACCTCTCCGAAGAAATCCAGGTAACCCGGGGCATCGACGATCTGGATGCGCGTGCCTTTGTAATCGCAAAACAGAAGGCTGGCGTTGATCGAGCTCTTTCTTTCTACTTCATCAAAACCGTAATCGCTTACGGTAGTCCCTTCCAGAACCGTGCCTTTTCGGGTGGTGGCTTTACAGAAATACAGGATACTTTCGGCGAGTGTCGTCTTGCCAGACTGCGCGTGGCCCAGGAGAATAAAATTCCTTTTGTTGTTGGCGTCCATAAATTTTCGCTCCTTTAAAATTAATGCTGCCTCTGGCGTATTGCATTAATTTTACGCCGAGCCATGCGAGGCGAAATTAATGCTGCCTCTGGCGTATTGCATTAATTTTACGCCGAGCTCTGCGAGGCGAAACAATAAGTGCCGACCTCTGGCGTTAATTTCAGCATGCCGCTGTCGCTTATGCCAAAATCACACCGCACTATGTGCGGTGAAAACTCTAATTAACGTCGCTCCCTGCGCGGCGTTAATTAAATTTTAGGGGAAAATATGGTATTCTGGATTAGCCTGATTGATTTTAATTAATTATATAATAGCCGTGACGACGGGTCAATAACTTATTCCAGGTAGGTATATATCTTGCCCTTGTAGTTACGCAGGACATATTTACCTTTTGCCTGAGAAAGTATGTAGTTGGGCCCCACGGGGATCTTCCCCCCGCCTCCGGGCCCGTCAATCACATAGGTGGGTATAGCGTAACCTGAAGTATGGCCGCGCAGCTTTTCCATGATATTTATCCCTACGGCAACAGGGGTCCTGAAATGCTGCGTGCCTCTTACGGGGTCGCATTGGTATATATAATAAGGCCTCACTCTTATCTGCAATAGTTCATGCATGAGTTTTTTCATGATATAAGGCCTGTCGTTTATGCCCTTTAAAAGGACGCTCTGGCTTCCCAGAGGTATCCCCGCTTCGGATAACATATCGCAGGCGATCTTGCAGCGCTTTGTGATCTCTTTGGGGTGGTTAAAATGAATGCTGATCCAGATCGGTGAGTATTTTTTAAGCATATTCACCATTTTTTCGGTTATACGCTGAGGAAGGGTGACCGGCACGCGCGTGCCCAGCCTTAAGAATTCCACGTGCGAGACAGAACGCACCTTCCTTATCAGGTCCTCTATCTCTTCATCTTCCAGGGTCAAGGGGTCCCCTCCCGAAATAAGGACGTCCCGTATCTTGCGGTTCTCTTTTATATATTCAATTGCCCCGTCAAACCTGGAGGCATTGTTTTCTTCGTGATGTTCGTGGTCTCCTACGAGCCTCCTTCTTGTGCAATGGCGGCAGTACATAGCGCAGTGGTCGGTAGCAAGCAACAGCACCCTGTCAGGGTATCTATGCACCAAATGCGGCGCGGGGGAATCCCTGTCTTCCGCGCAGGGATCGACCATCTCGTGCGGAGAAACGAGCGACTCATAGACTACCGGCACGGCCTGGCGCCTTATGGGGCAGGCCGGGTCTTCCGGGTCCATCAGGCTCGCCCAATAAGGCGTAATGGCCATGGAAAGCCTTCCCCTGGCCTTATCTATGCCTTTCTCTTCCTCGGGCGTCAATTTTATGATCTGCGAAAGCTCTTCCTTTGAACGGATCCTGTGTTTAAGCTGCCAATGCCAATCCTCCCAATCCAGAGGGTTAATATCCCGATAAATGCTTATCTGCTGATAATCGCGCGGCCTTTTCGCGGTACGCGGCGGCGTGATCGTTTCGGACTGCAATCTTTGACCCTCGACCGCTACGGCATTATTATTTGAATTACTCAATTTGCTCCTTTCTCTTTGAGGCGCTCATAAGTATCGCCTCAATAAGGTCTTCGTATTTCATTCCGGTGGCATAGGCCATGATCGGGAAATTTGACTCCTTGGGATCCAGCCCAGGGAGGGGATTAATCTCTAATACGTAAGGTATATTGTCTTTGCTCAGCCGGATATCCGTGCGGGAAATATCCAGGCAGCCGACGGCGTGATGGGTTTTAAGAGCCACTTCTTTTACCCGCCGTTCGGTTTCTTTGTCGAGGCGCGCCGGGCAATGGAACGTGGGCGTCAGGCCCAATTCGCTGTCCCCCTGGAACTCTTTCATCCTCCAGGAGTAAAAATATTCTCCGCTCTTGGCGCAGGTTGAAAAATCTATTTCCAGTATCGGCAATATCGTGGTCTTTGCGTTTTCCAGGATGCCGACCGTTAATTCCTTGCCTTCGATGAATTCTTCTACCAGCACTTCCTGATTATAACCGGACCTGATCTCCCTGATTTTTTCAAAAAGCCCTTCTTTGTCCCGGACCACGTTTGAGGCATTGATCCCTTTCGCCGAACCTTCCAGGTTCGGTTTCACGATCAAAGGGAACTCAAGCGAGCTGTCTAATTCCTCATCGCCATTCTCAAAGACCTGGTAGTGGGGAGTAGGGATATTTTCGGCCAGTAAAATTTTCTTCGTAATGGCCTTGTTCAGGGCAAGCGCCAGGGACAGCGTGGTAGAACCGGTATAAGGGATATTGAGATAATCCAGGAGGGCGGGTATTTCAGATTCACGGAATTTGCCGGATTTTCCTTCCGCGATGTTAAAGACCATGTCCACCTTATTCTTCCTGAAATAGGAGAACAGGTTCGAATATTCCGCCTCAATAAGATCTACGGAATGACCTTTGATGTTAAGGGCGGTGGCGATGGCGTTTATGGTCTCTTCCGAGTCAAATTCCGAGAAATAATCCACCGGCTTTGATTCGTCTTTTTTCTTCAGGTTATAGGTTAAGGCGATCTTCATCTAAGAAACCGCATCAGTTTAAGTTATATCTTTCCAAAGCGGTCTTTAAAATCTTCCCGATTATCTCGTTATAAGTCAGGCCTATTTCCTTTGCCACAAGAGGAAAAACGTCTTCAGTTGAAAGTGAGGGCAAGGGATTGATCTCCAGCACATAGACATTACCCTGGGCGTCGACCCTGAAGTCCACCCTGCCGAAATCACAGCATTCAACAGCTTTGTAGGTCTTGACTGCGAGCTCGGAAATTTTGTCCTTTAGTTCCTGGTTTATTTTTGCCGGACAAATATATTCCAGCCTGTCTGAGGTAATGCGCGCGAACGTATAGAACTTATCATTCAGTTTAAGCTTCCCGTCTATTTTTATCTGCACGACCGGCAGGGCCTGCGGTTCTTCGTTGCCTGTCAGGGCTACGGTAAATTCCTGTCCGGAGATGAATTCTTCGACCAGCGCCGGCTGATTATAGCTTTTGATTATGTATTCCGCCTGTTTTTTAAGCTCATCTATGTTCTCAACGCGGGAATTCTCGGAGAGCCCCTTGGAAGAACCTTCGAAACGCGGTTTTACGATCAAGGGGAATTTCAGATGATCGGTGTTGGATAGACTTTCGGGATTTTTAACTTCGAAGAATTTAGGCGTGGGGATCTTATCGGCGATAAAGACCTTTTTGGCCATGACCTTGTCCAGCGTAAGGGCGAGGGTGAGGGCATCGGCGCCCACAAAGGGGATTTGCGCCATTTCAAGCAATATCGGGACCTGCGATTCCCTGTTCCTGCCGGAGAGCCCTTCCGAAATATTAAATACAATGTCTACGTTAAGATTATCTATTTTCTCAAGGAGGCTCAGCACATTCCCGATCTTTTTGACCTTATACCCCTGGGATTCTATCGCCTCGGCGATGACATCTATCGTAGAAGGATGGTCAAATTCGGCATTTGCGTCGGGAGGGTCTCCGGCCTTAAATTTATAGTCTGACTTTAAGTCGTATGTTAATCCTACTGTCTTCATTTAAGCAAGTGTTTTATAAAAAAAGGGCTCTCCACATAGCGATTGAGCCCTTCAGGAAACCTTATTTGCAATTTAATTTCTCTTTCCTCCTGGAAACGTCCGGAACATATTTTATTAGTTATTTTTTTAACACAACATCCCCTTATTGTCAAGCGATTTTTGCTTTGTAACAGCGACGAGAAAATAAATAAATCGCGTCTTTACGGATAATTTATATTGAAATTGTTTTACCGGGGCTCACCACGCGAAAATCTTCTTTCCAGCGCCTGCCTTATGCATGCTGAAACTATAAGGAATTTCTTCACTAAGCGCGGCTTAAAAATCAATATATAGCCCCAGGAGAACAGGTCATAGAGGAATATCCCGGGCAAATGCAGAAGAAACCCCGGAAGCGTTTCATTCCTGATCATGGACAGATACCTGTTCTTCACCAGGTCAATATGCAGGCTATCGGCAAGGTACCTTCTGGCAAAGGGTTTTTCAAGCCCCCTGCCCTGTCTTACGGAAGCCCCGCGCGCGTGATAGGCAATCGCGCCCGGTGCGTAATAGCATCTCCAGCCCTTACGGTTAGCCCTCCAGGCGATATCCAGGTCCTCATAGAAAAAATGAAAATCGGGGTCAAAATACCAGCCGTTTATCCTGGTGTCTTCAAGCATCTCCCTGCGGTAAAATGCAACAGCGCCATTTACGCCGAACACAAAACCTTCTTTGCTGAATCGCGCGCAATCCTTCCTGCCGTAGCCCCTTTCCTTTGCGGCGCGGGAAAAACTTAAAAAAAGCCCGCTTGAATCTATTGTTCGCGCGTCCATGCGCAGGACCTTTCCGCTTACCATGCCGACCTTTTCTCCTGCGGAAAAGCCCCTCATCGCCTCTTCTATGAATCTCTCCTGCAGTACGACATCGTCGTTGAGACAGAGCAGATATTGCCCTTCGCTCAATTCGATCGCCTTATTAAGAGAGTCGCAATACGAAAAGTTGCCTGAACTTGCGCAATACCTTACTCCTGTGAATTTACTGCAGGCCTCTTTTGACGATCTGTGGCCGGAAGAATTATCTATGACCATGACGTCTAATCCGTGGAAGGTTTGATGCCGGACGGAGTCCAGGCATTTATCCAGGTAATTCCCGGAACCTGCCGTGACGATAGCGACACTGACTATTCTATTTGACGGTGGCTGCATTTTCGAATAAAATTATACCACAATGTCCTTCTTACTGTTAATCCTAATCTTTACCAGGCCGTTCATTTCATCTCTTGCCTTTCCGTATTTTAATCATGTCCATTCGGTATTACTCATCGGCGCTTTATGCATCTGGGCCGTGCGTAACAGAGATGAGATCCAAAAATCCCTGGGACGCCTTATCCTCCAAGTCTCTCTTTTTATGGCGGCCCTGCTCATCTCATTCTTTTTCTCTGATAATAAACTGGCAGGCGCGCAGGAGGCGTATAAATATGCCGCGGCATTGTTATTGTTATTTTTCGCCGCTTCCCTTCCTGAGGTTCTAAAAAAAAGGGTTATTTCTTGTATTTTACTGAGCGGCTTATTAATAAGCATACTTGCGATTTACCAGTATTTTTTCGGCTTCCGCCATCTCCTGGATTATATCAACAGTCAAGGCATAAAAGACCTATTCGTTATTGATTCCATCGGCAGGAAAAGGGTATTTTTCCCGTTTGTCACAGCCAACGCCCTTGCCGGATATCTGGCCATGCTCATTCCGATCGCCTTGTTTCACCGGAAGCTCCGATGGTGCGCCCTGCCTCTTTCTTTCGCGCTTCTCCTGACGAAATCAATAGGAGGGCTCTTAAGCCTGTTGGCCGGATTGATCGTTTATTTTGCCCTGAGAGGAAAAATAAGGAAAAGGGAGATTATCGCGATAGGGCTCTCGGCAGGCCTGGCAGTTATGGTCTTTTATATAAGGAGCGTAACGGGACAAGAGCATGTCCGGCCCGGCTTCTCTACGATAATGAGGCTCGGTTACTGGATAGACAGCTTTTCCCTGATAGCCGCGCATCCGCTTGCCGGGATGGGTTTAGGTAACTTTGACCTCATAGAATCAAGATATGCCCATAATTCTTTTTTACAGATCTGGGCAGAAACAGGTATTTTTGGGATAGCTTCTTTTTTATGGCTGATCGTATCGCTCTTGGGGCGGGGGATAAAAAATCTCAAAACTTCTCCCGATGCCGCCCTGTCAGCCGGGTTGATCTCGGCCAATCTTGTATTTTTGGCCCACAACTTGATAGATTTTACTTTCTTCCTCCCCGAGGTAAGTTTCACCTGGTGGATAATATCGGGGTTATTAGTGGCCGCGTCTGCCTCAACTCTCCAGAGATGAATCTAAGGCAGCGGCGATCCTGCGGATCTTTTCTGTATCAAAATCGTAAGACATCGGCAGCTGCAGCAATTTTTCAGAAACCTCATCTGTCACCGGGAAATGCCCGCTATCCTTAAAATACATCGGACAATTATCCGTGATCTCGTCCCCTACCCCGACATCCACTCCCAGCTTCAACAGTTTCTTTCTCATGGCGGATCCGTCGCGATCAGTTTTAATAACGTTATAATAAAATGACGGAACGCTCGCGGAAAGGTTCGCCTGGTATTCTACCGCAGATTTGAACATTTTCCTCATCTCATGCACCTTATCCATCAGCTGTTTATTCCTTAAGTCCAGCTCCTTCAGCTGCAAAAGGCCCAGATATGCCTGAAAATCAGTGTACGTAAAATCGGTTACATTGGTTTTCCTTGAGAAAAGAAGATATAAATTGGTCGTCACTACCTTGGTATATTTAAAGTAAAATAAAAAGGCAAGGATAGAAAAAAAGATGCTTTGTATGACCGAATCTTCGATAAATGAAAAGGCTACCTTTATAAAGAGCTTCATCCCCGGGCGCGGATAAGCGTTTATCCTGCCCTCGATGAAATCCCGCAGGGCCTTGTTACCGGTTATCACGATCCCCCCTCCGAATGTGTTTACCGGTTTTGACGTCTCCAGGCTGAAAAAAGAGGCGTCTGAAAAAGTGCCTACCCTCCTGCCTTTGTAGAGCGCCCCCATCGCGTGGGCGCAGTCTTCGACAACGATAACATTATGCCCCCGGGCGATCCTGACGATCTCATCTATCTGGCAGGGCATGCCGAATATATGCGTTGCGATTATCATGGCCGTGCGCTCGTTGATCTTTTCCTCCAGCAACGCCGCTTCCAAATTGTATGTCTTAGGGTTTATATCGACGAATACGGGCTTATACCCTTTCTCTTTTATCAAAGACACCAGGTCTTTAAGAGTATACGCCGGCATGATTATCTCTGCACCGTCGGGAAAGGAGTAATAGTCGATTATCAGGCTCAAGCCTTTCCTGCCGGTAGGCGTCAATACCGCATATTTTGCTCCGAAGAAAGCGGTGAGCGCATTCTTAAAATCGGCGATATAATCTTTATTCCTCGTCTTCCCTGACAGAACATATCCGGATAACGCTTTTAAGACCTTGCGGTTAAAAACCCTGTTCCTGCGCGGGATTATCTTTATATGCATGGTTTTATGTTGTTTACTTGCGGTGATCTCTTTCAAAAAGCGTGTAGTATGAGAATACCGCCCCGGCAAAAAATAAATTCTTAATGTTGCGCATGCCGGAGTATCTTCTAAGATGCGACAGGATTATCCTTGGCCTGAAGTAAAACCGCCTATACGCCTCTTTCACCGTCTTCAATATCTTCTCCTCATCAAATCCCCGGGGGATAAAAACCGGTATATATGTGCTCATCCTGTCCCAATCTTCGATGACCCTTCCATAACCGGATAGCTTCCTGAAGTGCGGCGTTCCGGGGAAAGGCACGAACAGGGAAATTCCCACATCGTCTAATTCAAGGCCCGTCATGAAATCCATGGTTTCCTTGACGGTCGCCTCGGTCTCTTTAGGGTTGGCGAACATAAAGAAACCCTTTGTCGATATGTTCATTTTCTTTGTCAGTGAAACAGCCCTGCGTATCTGGTCCAGGGATATGCCTTTCCTGTAGAAATCCAGGATGTCCTGCGAGCCGCTTTCAATGCCGTATAATATCTGCCAGCAGCCGGCCTCGCCTGCCAGGGCCAATATCTCTTCGTTTACGGCATCCACCCTTGACATGCACGACCATTTTATTTTTAAACCAGACCTTTTGATCAGCCCTGCCAGCTCTTTAAACCTCGCAAAAGGCAGAAAAAGACTGGAATCATTGAAAAAAAAGTTAGTGACCTTGTATCTTGCGACGCAGTGCGTTAATAAATTGAATACGTATTCCGCGCTATGATAACGCAGTGACCTGCCATGGACGCTTGCGTCGCAGAAAGCGCATTGCGAAGAACAGCCGCGGGAAGTATTAAGGGAAATGGTCGGGCCGCTGCCCGCGCTTTGCACGCAGACCCGGTAATGCCTGCCGAGGTCAGGCAGTAGATCAAGGGCGGGAAAAGGGAGCCTGTCGATATCCTTTATCCTTTGCCTGGGCGCAGTCTTAATCAAACCGCCCCTCTCTCTTAGAATCATTCCTTTAACGGTTTTCGGGTCGCCTCCCGAGGCCAGCGTATCCAGAAGCTCTGAAAGCGTCTCTTCCCCCTCGCCCAAAACCCCCATGTCGAAATATGGAAACTCTCCCATGGTCTCTTCCGGCAGGGAAGTCACATGGCATCCTCCCAGGACCGTCGTGATACGGCTGTCCCTTTTTTTTAATTCTTGCGCTAAAGAAGCGGCCTTGGTAATGAGCTGGGATACTGCGGTGATGCCGACTACGTCCGGATGGAACGATAAGATGTAATCTGCGGTTTTTGATAAATCAAGGTTTAAGGCCTGGGCATCCAATATCTCAACCTGTAAACCCTTTTCCCTGGCGACCGAAGCCAGGTAGCAAAGGCCTATCGGCGGCTCGATATAACCTAACCGTCCCAGGGCGCCGTACCTTTCCTTTAAGGACAACGGCGGCTGGACAAAAATTATTCTCATCGGCGCCTGAAAAGGATGAAGCTGCCTTCCTCCCTGATCTTTAACCATTTGGGGTTCGCTTTCATTTCCTCGATAAGCGATACAAGCGAACCACTGCTCCAGCGGCAATAGTCGCCCGCCCCGAAACCCATATATTTGGTGTGGAACAACACGTATTCCGCATCCAGGTAATCATAATCCCGGTTGAATAGCTCAAGGAGCCTTTTTCTGCCGGAAAGCGCCGGCAATAAGTCTCCCGAAGCAGAAACAGAGGCATCGGAAGGGATCATCGATATGAAGCTCCAGGCGAGCCTATCTTCATCGTCCATCTTATAAAATACGGGGTCGAAGATATTTTTTGCGTTTATGAACCTTTTATCATATAAGGTCTTCCCTGCCCTGACATGCCCAAGTATATTATCCTGGAAGAGATTGTATGCGTTAAATACCAAAACCGCCAGAGATATGACTATTGTTATTTTATTTATATCGATTTTTGAAGCCAGGCGGACATGGATAAAAGAAGACAGCTTCCTGATCGTATAAAGAGCTCCGACGAATAAAAAGGGGATCGCCGGAGATATGAAGTAAACCTGCGAATATTTTATGACCCCCCTGCCGATCAGCAATTCCATTACCGGGAATACCGCGCTTATGCTCATTAAAGAAAATAACGGCAGGAACAACAGCGGCGTGAATATCTTTAACAGATACTGGACGTGGTCAGATGAAAAAAGAGTGGAAACAAAAGTAACTGGGCTCATAAAAGGTGCCGACAATAAATCCCCGAAAGAGCCGTAAGAAACACACCTGGCAAGAGACAGGCCCTTATTGAGCCATAATGTCGTAACCGGTATGCTTATTAAAAACCATACGCCGCCGGCAGCAAAACAGGCCGATGCGTATTTAAGCTTCTTTCTTAACGCTAAATAGAGGCCGAAAAAGGCGACGGTAAAAATGACGTCTTCTTTGCACATCAGGGCGGATAAAATCAGCGCCAGGGTTATAATAAGCCCGCGGTTAGTGAAGCGGTATTCGTTCTTTTCCAGATAAAACAGCAGGAGAAAGAATACCGGTATTGTGAGCAATACCGGGTCGCCGTCACAAAAATTGATATTATGTACCGGAGAATACAGAAGATAGCTCAAAGAGAGGATGAATGCCGCTGCGCGGTTCTTTAATATCTTTTGCGCTGTCAGATAGAGCGGGACCGCGCCAATACCCAAAGCCGCGCTGGTCATAAAATAGAAATTATATATATGCGGCCAAATGCGGTAAAACAAACCCTGGAACAAGATGACAGGCTGGAAGTGATAAGAGAAATAATAGCCGCTTATCCCTATGCTGTTATAGAAAAAATTCCCGTGCGCCGTATTCCAGAGCAATTGATTATGCGTCGCCAGGTCTTCCCATTCATAACTAAAAAAAGCCCTGTATCTGAGTATATTAAGGTAAGTAAATACGGCTATATACGCAAGCGAACACAGGAAGATCAAAATAAGCCCTTTGTCTTTTTTACCCATTCCGCCTCATTTTTTCTGCCATGATCCCTTTTTGCCCGAAGGCAAGGTATTTAAAAGTCCTGTATAGCAGGCCCAGCTCATTATTGTTGAAAATAGCGTATAAGGCGCGGTGCCGCAGGTATCTGGATATGTAGCCGGGGCGCAGGTAGTATTTTAAATAAAACAACGCGCGCAACTTGATCAGCTCTTCGGTGGGGACTGCGCTGAAATTGGAATTTACAAGGTTATAATGGTGTTGGGTATCGGGAGAGCGCTTATCTCCTTGGAGCGCCTCATAGTATTTTGACCCGGGATACGGCGTAAAAAACGCGACCTGGATCATCAGCGGATCAAGCTCTTCGGCAAATTTAATCGTCTCCAGCATCTCCGAATAAGTCTCTTGCGGGTTGCCGAGCATAAAAAAGGCTATAGCGAATATCCCGGCTCTATCTATCTCCCTGAAGGCAGCGATGATCTTTTCTCTGCTCTGGTCCTTCTGCAGCAGGCTTAATATCCTGTCGCTGCCGGATTCAACGCCTACTCCTATATAAACGCAGCCTGCTTTTTTTAAGGACTCCAGTATCTCCCTGTCCAGGCAGTCGGCCCTTGCCTGGATAACCCAATTGATCTTTAGTTTTCTCCTTATGATCTCGTTACAGATACCGATCGCCCTCTCTTTATCAAAGGTAAAATTATCATCCTGGAAGGCGATCGCGTTGACGCCGTATCTGTTGATCAATGCCTCCATCTGCGCAACGACGGATGCGGGGCTGTTGGACCGGAAAGGGGCGCCATATGACTGCCTTAAGGTAGCGGAACAATAAATACATCCGTAAGGACATCCCCGGCTCGTCAAAAGGAACCCCCACTTGACTTTACGAAAGAAAGGCATGTGCGCAGAGTAGATCCTGTATTTGTCAAGTTTCAACAGGTCGTAATCTATAGGCGGCAATTTATCGAGGTCCCGGATATAATCCCGCTTCCCCGTCATGACCACTTCCTGCTTCTCTTTGTCATAAAAGGCGATGCCCTTTACATTTTCTAAATCCTGCTTTTCATTTAAATAGCCGATCAGATCAACCGCCGTTTCTTCCGGTTCTTCTATGATGCAGCCCTCAATGCGGGGATTATTCTTTAAGAGGACTTCGGGTGAGGCGCTGGCAAAATGCCCCATGGACCATATCCTGGCCTCGGTCGCGGAAGACAACCTTTCGCATAGCCCGGTCAGCTCTGAGCTCCCAGAAGAACAGGCATCGAGAATGATCAGGTCCGGTTTGTTCCCGGTTATTAAAGCTGCCAGCCTGTCAGGCGGGATCCTTTCAGCCATCGCATCGATGATAGACGGTTTCAGTCCTTTCTTTGCTAAGACGCTGGCAACGTAAGCAACGCCGAACGGCGGCAGTATGTCTTGGGGATGGTTCCGGGAGGAAGTAATAAAGGGCGCTAATCTGACCAGGGTGATATTGCTGACCATAATGCTTCAGGAATAATTGTGAAATGGGCTATTTGCTGTATAATAAATAGTATAATTTAAAGCCCTGCTATGGTCAAGTTAATAACCGGGCTATTCCCCTTTTTTGTTAGACAACCAAACCAAATGAATATCCTCCTGTTACAGCCGAAATTCCTAAGCTCAGAGGCCACCTTCCCCCTGGGCCTGGCATACCTGGCATCGAGCTTGACTGAAGCAAACCAGAAAGTATTCGGCCTGGACTGCGCCTTCTGTAATTTCTCCGCGGTCAGGAAGACTATTCTTGAAAATAATATAGAACTTATTGCCATATCCTGCCATTCCTACAATTACCCTGAGGTCATGCGGCTCTGCAGGATGTTAAAATCTAATTTTAGCATCCCCATTGCCTGCGGCGGAGCGCATTGCACCCTTTTCCCCGAGTCGGTTGCCGGAAATAAGGATATTGACTTTGTAATTGCGGGAGAGGGTGAAAAGGCGATAGTGGGCCTGGCTGAGGCGATAGAACAGAACAAAGGTTTTGGAGATATCCCCTCCCTTTTTTACAGGGATACGCAAGGAAAACTGTTTAAGAATGGACGCTGCGCTCCGATAAAAGACTTATCCAGCCTGCCTTTTCCCGACTGGGATGCCTTTCCTCTTAAGTCATACTTCGGGATGAATTCAAGGAACAGGCATTACGCGCCCATAATTACAAGCAGGGGATGCACGCATGCCTGCCGTTTTTGCCCGGCTAATAAACTCTGGGCTGCCTGGCGCTTTCGCCGGGCAGCAGATGTCGCGGATGAGATAGAAAGCGTTATGCGGGAAAATAAGATCAGGGAATTCCATATCGAAGACGATAATTTTTTCGTTGATCCGGAAAGGGTTGTTGCGATATGTAACGAGCTCATAAGGCGCTCTTTGAACATCTCCTGGCAATGCGCAAACGGCCTTAACCCAGAGGACGTCCCTCCTTCGGCCATTGAACCCATGGCCCGCTCGGGATGCTATAGAATAGCCCTGGGCATCGAATCTTTTAATGATGGGCTGCTGGAGCGGATGGGCAGGAAATCTGATATCGGCAGGGTGCGCGATATCATTGCCGCGGCCCACAGGCACTCGGTAGAAGTAACCGGATATTTTATGCTCGGCCTTCCGGGAGAAACCCTTGATTCCATTAAATCGACTGTCCGGCTCTCACGGAAACTGGGGTTGGATTTTATGGCCTATTCCGCGTTCCATGTCGTCCCCGGTTCTGCCGTCTATGAAGGCTTAAAGTCTGAATATCCGCTTGAACGGATCATTAATAAAAAGGTATCTCTTTGCTCTATCGATATCGGGGGATTAAATAAGATAAAAAGGAATGCCTATATATCTTCTCTCTTCAATAAAAAGGTCTGCCGCTATATCTTCAGGTCTCTTAATTCAACGAAGAATTTAAAAAATTTCTTCTTTAAACTCAGGGAAAACGCCCTCTCTTAACGGCATTTTCCACCAGAAAATTTCCTATCGCTAAATAATCCAGCCCCGCAGCCTTAAATGCCCTGATCGCGTCCTCCGGAGTAGAAACGATGGGCTCATCATGCATATTAAAGCTGGTATTAATGATACAGTTATTGTTTGTCAGGCCTTTATATTCGGAGATTATGCGGTAAAAATCCGGGTTCGCCTCTTTTCTTACCAACTGCGGCCTGGCAGTGCCATCGACATGTACAACGGCCGGGTTATTTTTAATCATCTGAGGCGTACATTTAACGCAAATAGTCATGAATTCAGCGCAATAAAGAATACTGTCATTACGGCAGATGTAGCAGTCCGGGGCGTCTTCTAAAAGCGTTGCCGGGGCAAACGGCATAAATTCGGAGCGCCTGAGCCTTTTATTCAGCCAGGAGTTCACCGTTGCGTCTTTGGCGTTATAAAGCACCGAACGGTTGCCCAGTGCGCGCGGGCCCCATTCCATCCTTCCTTTGAACCTGGCTATGACTTTATCCTCGGCCAGCAGTTGCGCGACGAGCGGCTCGATATCTTCATAATGCTTGAAATCAACACCACTCTTATTCAGGCAATCCAGGATCTCTTCATCCGAATAACAATTCCCCCAGTAGAGGCCTTTTATCCTGGCCGGCTCGGGGCAACGGCAGGCCAATATCGCTCCGTGAGAAATACCCGCATCTCCCATATTCGGATAAACGAATATGTTGTTGACTTCATCAAGCTCCGACAGCTCCTGGTTAACCTTGATGTTCGCGAAAAACCCGCCTGCCAGGACCAGGTTACCTGAACCTGTCGATGCCAGCCATTTCCTGGCCAGGCGCTTGATATACTCCTGGCAGTTAAACTGCAGCCAACTGGCAATATCTTCCTTCGAATATTCTCTTAACAGGATTTTTCTTAACCTGACAACCTCCTTCAAGCCATACCCTCCTGTATATGAGATCCTGTCTTCAGACATAACAAAAGGAAAAGGATATTTCACCCTGCGGTGATCGCCGTAAGCGGCAAGGGCCATTATCTTTCCCTCGTGCCTCATCGGCAAGAACCCTAAGACCTCGGTGATCAATTTATAAAAATACCCGAAAGAATCCCTGTCGTCGGCTTCCCAGACCCTGCGTATCCGGACGTTAGAACATGCATTGACCGAAAGAGAAATGCCGTCGCCCATTTCGTCAGCCGTAATACATAATGCATCATTGAAGCCCGAGGTAAAAAAAGCGCTTGCGGCGTGCGCCGAATGGTGCTCGACGAAAGAAAGAGGGGCTTTTTTCATCCCCTTCGGTAATTTCATGCGGAATACCGGATCTAAAAACAGCTTAGTCGCCCTTCCAAAAAGCGTCCCGGGCGAGCTGCTCGTAAGAGAAGTATTAAAATGCACGAAATCAGACAGGTATCTTAAGAGACCTGTATCAATCTCATCCCTCACCCCTTCCTCCAGCGCCCGAAAAACATCGAAACACCTTACAAATATGGGCGGGTTCATGATGCTGGTGGCGTATATATGAGAAAGCTCGGAGAGAGAATTCAAATATCCGCCCCTGAGCATTTCAGATATAGACAAAAGGGGGAATCCTCCCGCGCCTTTCTTTCTGGACAGCCGCTCTTCGTTGATGGAAAAGACGACATCATCGTCTCTCATTAACGTGATCCCTGAATTATACTGAAAATCGCTTAATCCCAGATAATACATACCGATAAATATTGTTCTTTACCTTGTTAGCTTCGCAATTTTCTCCACTTGCGCATAACATGGAACTTAAATACCTCCGGGCTGACCGGCAGGAGAGAACCTGCTCCGCTTGCGTCATATGCCCCGTAGCAATAACAGCCGCGGCAGGGGAAATCGTGAATTTCTTTCACCGCATCCCTCAAAGAATACGATGCCAAGTCTATAGGTTCCGGATAATAAACAGGGCTGTTTGTACAGGCGACCAGGTGGCCGCTCGGAGTTACCGTAAATATCGCCCTGCCGTGCAGGCAACTCCAGGCCCCGGCCTTTGGCCAGGATTTAAGATAATTTAAGTGCCTGAAGGAATTTTCGATTATCAGAGGGTACCTCTTCTTTAAGGATATGGCCTCATTTAATGCTTTTTTAAATTCTTCTTCGGAAGGCATAAGTTTATTTAAATCTTTAAGCCCTCCTGCCAATTCAGCTACTGGCTGAAGGCCTATGGTGGCCTTTAGATCAGAGGCGATTTTTACAGCCGCGGCAAAACTGTTTAAGTTACCGGAGGTAAGCGTAAAATTAAAGGAAATATGGATCCCGGCTTTCCGCGCTAATTCTGCGGCCCGGACAGTCCGGACAAAGGAGCCTTTTTGCCTTTGCTCATCATGCACCGGCTCAGGCCCATCCAGGCTCATTGCCAGGCAGTCAATGTGCTTTAAGGTGCTCTGGTTTTCATCCAGCAGCGAGGCGTTTGTCCAGACCTCCGTCATGAGCCCCATGTTCTTACAGGAACTTAATATGCATCCGAGGTCTTCCCTTAAAAACACCTCCCCTCCGGTAAGGTACACCCTGAGCAGGCCCAATCTCTTGCCTTCGGATATGATCCTTAGTACGGTCTTTGTGTCCATTTCATCGGAGGCAGCAGCGGACCACCTGCGGCAATAAGCACAGCGCAGGTTGCAGCGGTAGGTCAGCTCAAGGATCAGGAAAACAGGGATGCGCATATTCAGGTATTTTGCAGAGCAGACCTTTAAACCACTTTTAATCAGGTCAGATGTATTCATCACTAAGCGCAGTCTTGGGTGTAACATATTTTTCTTAAAAAATGATGTAACAGGAGCGACCCGATAAGCAGGGGCACTATATATTCTACGAAAGATATCAATAACCCGGCTCCGAGCAATAATTCCCTCTGGCCATATTCAATAAATAAAAAAGCGACTGCTGCTTCCCTGATACCGAGCCCTGATATCGTGACCGGCAGGTTTCCCAGGATAATTATCAGGGGAATGATTATGAGCACAGATTCCAGAGGTATCCTCAACCCGAGCGCCATAAATATAATATACCCGGTAACTAATTCCGAAGCCTCAAGTAATATAGAATAAGCCAACAACAGCGCTTTCCTGCGCGGGGTAATGGCCTTAAATACTGAAAATGTCTTGCTTACAAAATTACCCGACCCCGAGAACTTTTTTTTAAAGGCCTCACCCGCTGACCCTATGACAGGAGAAAAAGCGGTGCAGGCATTATAACCTGTGCCTGCCTGTAAAATTAAGCCGAAAGACAGGATAAGCAGCAGCGCGCAAAGATTGAATATTTTATCCAGCAGGATAATGCTTACGCCGTGCCCGAGATCGACCATCTCCCTGCGCTTTATATACAGGGCTTTTACTAAATCCCCCGTGCCCAGAGGGAACAAAAAAGTTATCGGCGCAGAACCCGTGTTAATAAAGAGAGACTTTTTAAACGGCATAGGGTAACCGAGGCTCTCCACTATCGCTTTCCACCTAAATGCCGCCCAGAAAATATTTGCCGACACAGAAATGAAAATTGCCAGGGCAAAGAGCTTAATATCCACTTTGCTCAATTCAGAGCCGATTGCGCGTATGTCTATTTTAAAGAATAAAATAACGTAAATGGATATCGATAGCAAAGCCGGCAAAAGCACCCTCGGCATCCGGTTGACGTCTTGTTTATCAGGCATTGTGCAGGTTTAGTAGGTTTACCGTCTTGGATAAATAAATGTTAATGAGCGCGCAATTATGGTAGCAAAGGCAGGCCCTGCTACCGCGCAGCCGGAGCATAGGGAGCCTGGCATCGTTTATGATCTCCAGGATAGGCTTGTTTGTCAGATCACCCAAAGCCAATTTATGCTCTCCGCAATTCCATAAGACCCCTCGGTTGTCTATTTCCAGCGAAAAAAATCCTGAATAACAATTAAACCTCTTTTTGATCTCCTCGGGAGAAAAAAGAAAATCGAATATGCCCTTATTGTAAGGGTCTGAGAGCCTGTTTTTCTTCAGGGCACGCCGGAACCCGGCCTCTAAGTCTTTGCCCTTACCGTCATTGGTCAAAAACTCCTCCGGGACCCTGAAACCTATCTGCGGAGATTCATGCACCGGCTGAAATACTATACGGTCAACCTTTCCTCTCCAATGATCGATATAGTCTGCAATCCGGCCTATATTGGCCTTTGTGACGAGACGCCTGGCGTAAATCCTGGGCCTGACAGCCTGGCGGCGGACGGCATCAATTGAGCGGGATATCCTTGCGAACAATCCGGGGAAACCTCTCACCCGGTCATGCTCATGCGCAATATGGCTGTCGATACTGACCGTCAGGATATCCAGATATTTTATTAATTCCGGATTTCTCAAGATCAAGGAACCGTTAGTAGTAACGTTTACCCGCAGGCCTAATTTTTTTGCCTCCTTAAGAAAATCTCCAAAGCCTTCCATGAGAAAAGGCTCTCCGCCGCAGATGCTTAGAATCTTTACACCCGATCCGGCGAGTTTTTCTAAGATAAGGAGGCGCTTCTCCATGGAGATATCGTCGCTTGTCTGCTTGCGCCAACGGTCGCACATCAGGCATTGAGCATTGCACCTGTCGCTTATATCCCAGCTGACAAACAGCGGACCTCTCCCGGCCTGCCTGCCTGTCAAAAAACCGGAGAGATTATCCAATAGTGTCAAACCTGTGCCGCAAAGACCGTTCTTAGAGCCGAATATTTCTCTTAACATCGCCGGATGTCGCATCTCCTAACTCAATATATACCGGATGCCTTTAAGATAGAATGGAATAAATTCCTTCCAATTTATCAAAGAGGTCAGGAACTGGTTCCTGAAATAACCCCCTATTGACTGTGCGCTGAAATAATGGCTTTTATAAAAGTGCTTATAGAGCATCTGCAATTCTTCTTCGCTCACATTACTGAAATTGCTGGACGCGCTGTAACAGTAAGGAGCATTCATTTGGGGCATCGTAGTGCCGTTTGAGATCGGGGAATCGGGATACACGCTGAAATAATGCAGTTGCAGCATATCGGGCCTTATTCTCCTGCACAGGTCTATGGAATCCAGTATATCCGAGCTGGTTTCAGAAGGGCTGCCGATGATAAAAAACGCCACCATCAGCAAATTATGTTTTTTTAAGATCCCGGAAACCCTGATAATATCACTGAGCCTGATACCTTTGCCCAGCGCCTTCAGGATCTTTTCGTTTGCGCTCTCTATGCCCAGGCATACCGTGGAACAACCCGCCTCTTTCATGATCCTTACGCTGTCTTCGTCCAGGGAAGCAATGCTGCATTGCGCTATCCAGCTGATCTTCTTCTGCAGCCCCTTTTGCAGAATGCCCCGGCATATTCTGACCGTGCGTTCTTTATCGTATGAGAAATTATCGTCAAGGAAATACGCGGTATTAAAACCCAGCGAAGAAATAAACTCAAGCTCGCCAACCACATTTTCAGGGGTCCTGGCCCGATAAGCCTCCCCGTATGAGCTGCGGCGCAAGACGGAACAGAAAATGCACCTGGATGGGCAACCCCGGCTTGAAAGAATATAAGCCAGCCTGATCCTTTTATATATCTTCAACGGATAACGGAACATGTATTTTTTATTAATGAATATGCTGTGCCTGGGAAACGGCAAAGAATCCAGGTCCTGTATGAGTTCCCTGCTGTTTATCCGGACGGCATTGTCGTCTTCGTCAAAATAAGCTATACCCTTTATGTCCCGCACCGCGCTTCCTGCCCTGACAGCCGAGGCTAATTCTTCCACCGTATGCTCTATCTCGTTTAAAAGGCATGCCTTAACCGGGCTGTTCGGAAATAAAAAAATCCCGGGACATAAGGTTGCGCTTGGACCGTAACAATATATGTGTTCAATACATTCAGAGAGGGCGTACGATAAACGCAGGATGAAATCCGCGCTGGAGACCCCCGGTTTCAATAGCAGGATGTCCGGAGACATTCTTTTTATATTTTCGATCAATGCGTCCAACTTCAAAGGTTCTATCCTTAAATCCAGATACGACACTTCGCATCCGGCCCGTTCCAGGACGGAAAAACAATACCCGATATCAAGAGGCGCAAAAAAATGCTGCGGATACGGCTGGTTGGGGTTCTGGCTGTAATCTACGAATAATACTCTTGTCTTTTTCATAATTTGCGCGCCGGCTATTGTCTTAATCCTGCGGATATATCCTTTATCTTACGTATCATATATTCAATCTCGCTGTTTTTAAGCCGCGAAAACAGCGGCAAATAAATAATCTCCTCCTGGGCCTCCTCTGCGTTCCGACAGAGGCTCTTGAATTCAGAAAACATCGGGTGGCTACTGCAATCGCACATGAATCCGCTTGAAGTAACTATCCCTTTTTTCAATAATAAC
>Ga0265297_10001713_pt1 | contig 49047 bp, 85 predicted proteins | sample Munlanlwell13791_FD_192502 | JGI IMG/M metagenome (GOLD analysis project Ga0265297, IMG submission 192502) | Leachate microbial communities from a municipal landfill in Southern Ontario, Canada - Leachate well 137-91 | ecosystem: Engineered > Solid waste > Landfill > Unclassified | place...
TGCGTAGGCTGCGTTGGCTGCTGCGTAGGCTGCTGCGTAGGCTGCTGCGTTGGCTGCTGCGTAGGCTGCGTTGGCTGCTGCGTAGGCTGCTGATTTATTTTTTTTGCTTGGATTGTTAATATATAATTTAGCAGCTTCTATTGCTTCCCTTGGTCGCCTATCATCCGGGTATTGTTTTTCATATATTTCTATGACCTGCTCTGCCGCATAAATAGCATATTTTGTTTTGTCTTTGTGATTCAATACTCTACTTAGCAGCCAATTGGCATAATCCAGTGTATTGTCTGTAATATGATCTTTAATAACCTTGTCTGCTTTTTCGCCTTTGGGATATAATTTCACAAACCTATCAATCCCTTCCTGACAGGCTGATTCTGATTTTAAAAAATGTAGCGTTACTTTTTTCATATAATTGATTTAAATGGTTTCTAACTTGGTTTTTCCTCTGGCTTGGCTTCATCGCTGGGGATATCCTCTCCATATCCGAAGCGCACCTTTCCTGAGTGCTCGATGGTGGTCTTCTGGCTATTGATCCTGTCACTTTCATATTCGTTCCCAATTAATTTATAAAGTGCAATCTGACACGCTGCATTATTGCTGTCATACCACTTTTTTCGCAGGCCGGCTTTGATGTCGGTTTTGTTTTTTTCGAGGGCTTCTTTTATTACGTCTGAATCGTTCAGTTTATGTTCATATAAGGTTGCTTTTGATATGTTTATAAAAGTCGCTACCTCGTGAATGAAAACTAATTTGTATTTTGTAATTGCTTCCAGTGCTTTCCTTTCCAGTACTTCTGTATTGTATGCCATTGGTTTTATTCTTTTACAAATGATTGAATACCACTATAATAATTAAAATAAAAATCAAATATTTCTTTGCCTATCGTAATACATCCGTTTTCAGTCCTTGGATTGGTGTTTATGTTTGCACTGGTCTCAATACCAAAGTAAAATTTAGCCCCGTAGCCTGCAAATACTTTGCTATGATTCCTGAAAACAACTATTTTACCGTTGTACTTGTGCATTACTTCTTTGAGCTTGCTATACTCGTGATGGTAGCTCCCTGGGAATATCTCACCTACGTAGGCATCTACCTTCTTAATCTTTCCGGTCTCTAGCCATTCCTCTATCTGCATAACATCGTCGCTTGCCATGCACCATGTGGAAAATAGGCAGTAATCTAGGTCTTGCTGTCTTAATACTGCTTTTAAATAGCTGAGGGCGTCCACGTCCCCTCCTGTCAAGCAATGGTAGCTCTCCCCTTCTTTAAAATCAATACCCACGGCATCAAGTAGCTTGCTCTCTGAAAATGCCCGGCGGTAGATGTGTTTCTGTACCCGGCATATACATTCGACGCTTTTGCGCTTCACTTTTGGCTTGATGGGTTTGTTCTCTTCCTCAGTGATTATTTCCTGCAATTCCTTTTTTTCTGCGGTGCCCTCATCCCATGTCAGGTCGGTGTTCCACTCAGGCGCTTTGCTTTCCTCATCCCCGGTCATGGCTCTGGTTGTTTTGGTGGTTCGTAAAGCATTCCGTTCTTTGTAATGGTGAGGCGGCTGTCTAGTGCGGCCATCCTATCCACTTCTATCTGGACGTACTTGGGCTCGTATTCCATGGCATATATAATGCGACCTAGTTGGTGCGCTGCCACCCCGGTGGATCCGCTTCCATGGAAAAGGTCGAGGATGATGTCCCCTTCCTTGGTGCTGTTGTTAATGGCACGGCCGGCGAGGGCGACGGGTTTTTGGTTCGGGTGTTTGTATGAATTACAATTATCTTTGTCTATTTCCCAGTTGGTGGAATTGTCAATCAATAATTTTATAACCTTCACCAGCTCCTCTTTTTTCATGTTGATGAGGTCAGTAATCCTGGCGCCGAGGATGGTTTTTTGTGTGCGGTCGCCGTACCACTTTGTTGTCTGCTTCTCCTTTTTACAATACAGCATGGGTTCATGTGCCCAGTGGTAGTCGCTCCGTCCCATCACCATGCCTTTGTTCCATATGATTTGCTGCTTCACCTCCCATCCTGCAGCCAATACTGCTTTTTCAAATATAATGTGATTGCAGGAGGCGTACCAAATATAAGCGGCGATGTCGGGGTCGCTGTTCTCTTTAGCGTTTTTAAAGGCTTTCACTAGAAAATCAAATAAGGCGTCTCCTTTTAATTCGTCATTCTCTATCATTTCCCATAAATGCGCACGGTCATTTTTTACACCTGTGAAGCTAACCCCGTACGGCGGGTCGGTGTATATTAATTGGGCTTTTTTCCCATCCATAAGGCGGACGACGTCTTCAGGTGATGTTGAATCTCCACAGAGGATTCTGTGCGGCCCGATTTGGAATAGGTCGCCACATTTTATGTCGGTGATTATCTCGTCAGGTATAACGTAGTGGTCTTCATGTGCCTCCTTGATGGGGGATTCGTAGTCTGGTATGTCGAGGCCCCACTCTGTCAATTCCTCTTGATCCCATTCCTTTAATGCATCCCAATCATTGGAACCATAAGAAATATTATCTTTAATAGTGTAGGCTTTTAATTTCTCGATGGGGGTTGCCGGGTCCAGTATCTTGCAGGGTGCTTCTTTGTGCTTGAGATGCTGCATTGCTTTTAGCCTCATATTGCCTGCAATTACTATAAAACTTTCATTAAAAGGGAAGACGAGGAGCTCCCTTAGTTCCAACATCTCAGGGTCATCCTGAATGCTTTTAACCAATGAATCGAATTTCTCCTTTGATATCGTCCGGGGATTTTTGGGCAGTCCCTCAATCTGTCCGTTGTTTTGTTTTAGTAGCTTAAGTTTAATGGTTGTTTGCTGCATGGTTATCTTTTAGCCATTTCCCTATCAATAATCAATAATGCCGTTTTATCCGCTCCAGCCATCTTCTGCAGGATGGTGTCGAGGGTGGCTATTTCCTCCACCTGCTCTTTTACGAACCACTGTAAAAATTCGACCGTGGCGCTGTCTTTTATTTCGTAGGCTTTGGTGAGTATCTCGTCGATGCTGTCCCTTATGAAAACTTCATGCTGGTATGCCTGTTGGAAAATGGCCGGCATATTTAACTCGATCTCTACTTTTGGCAGGGTGCTGATTGTTATCATGGCGCCTCTGTCCTCTAAGAATTTCTGGATTTTTACTGAATGCTTGCGCTCATCATGGGCTTGGCTATTTAGAAAGTGCGCCATACCTTCGTAGCCTTGCTGGTTTGCAAAACTTGCCATTATACGATAGATGATATCTGAGGCAATTTCTCGGTCGATTTGTCTGTTGAAGAGCTTCAATAATTCGCTGTCTATCTGTTGTGTTTTCATTGCTTTATTGTTTTTTTATAGCTACAAATTTAGTCTTTTTTTTGCTTTTTCGTTGCTTTTTCTTCCTGCTTTTTTGGCTTGTCTATAAACATCCAGTGTGTAAATTTGTATATAACGTCCCTTTTCCTTGTGTTTTTTACAAACTCCCACGTCCCGTAGGCGCTCCTGAGTGGCTCGTTCCACGGCTCCCTAAACTCGACAAATAATACAAATTTGTCATGGTCGGCTGGGGTGGGGATTCCTTTTTTTATGTCGTTCCAGGGCGTCATTTTATAGATTTGTTTTTATTTAAATAATCCATTGTTTTGTCGAATAGGTCACTTGCTCCCTCTGTTGTATCTACCCATATTTTTAGTAACTCCATAGCCTCGTCTCGCTGCTTCTGGAGGGTTTCATAGTTGTTACAGGCTTCTATGATGTATTTATTTTCGTTTTCACTAAATACAGTCACTCCTATGCTATCAGAAATTACATCTCTATAAAAATCACAAGTGCCTGTTCTTTTTATTTGTAACGGCAGCAATCCATCAGGTGCTTTAATTGTTTTCATAGTGGTTTTATTGCTATTTTGCTGTGTTCATACATATCTGGATACCATTTTTTTAACTGCTTTTGTGTGCAATCTAAAATATTAGTGGTGACGTTTATTTTTTCGGGTTGTGCTATTTTGTGAATTTCAGCAATAATCTTTTTACAATATTCCTTGGCTTTTCTCTCTTGCATTTTTGATTTACTACTGTAATTTATAAAAACCTCACCTGTGAATGTAAATTCTTTTTCTGCAAATAAAAACATTAAGACCTTGTCTTTTTTGTCATAAAATTCTTTTCTTTTCCTTGGCATATTTATAATTTATAAGTTTTGATGGTTCTCTGCATTTGGTCTGCTATTAGTTTTGCCCATTCTATAAATGCCGGGTCTGTTGGAAATGTGGAGGCACTCTGGTTCTCTTTCTCGATTATATATTTTTTTGTTTCACCCCTGTTGTTCTGTTCCCATACCATCATCCAGCATAGCTTCTCAATTGTCCGATCGTCTTTGTCGTCCCTCAGCCATTTGTAAATTTGTCGCCTGAAATAATCCCGATCTGAATTGCTCCTGCTATAAATGAATAGCTTCTTTTCTAGCTTCTCTTTGGTGATGCTGGTGGGGCCGGATATGGTTTCAAATATCTTTTTCATTTCGCTCTGTCATAACTGATCATCATAAAATATTTTATAATCCCGTACTTTGCTTTGATTGCTGCTTTGGCTTGCTTCTCATCCAGTCCCTGTTTTTGCATCATTACTTCCTCCCCTTCGTAGAGGGTTTGTTTGGTCATGTCGAGCCTGAATTGTTTTTCTGTTTCCATCTATCCCTCCTCTATGTCGTCTTCATTAAAATCATTATTCATTTCCTCCATGGCCTCGTCGCCGGTCTCAATATATCCGCAGGCGTTGCACTCCCCTTGGGACTGCTCCTGTGGTGTCAATTCGTGCCTACATTCCGGGCAGCGCTTCATATCAAACATGGACTCTCCTTTTTATTTTGATGGTTTTTAGCGCCTCCATAATGTCAGAATCTGAAAATGTCCGCTCTCTCTTAGGGTGGAAATAGTCGGGCATGATAATGCTCATGGGTCGTGATGGGGTGTTGACTTCCTCCTCCTGATTGTAGTCTTTTAACTCTACCATTTTGTCGCATTCCGGGACGGCGTTTCTGTGGCTTCGCTCTCCATGTCTGTAATAATAATTATTTGCGACCTGGTATGGTGGGAGGTTTAATATTTTTGCTATCTTCCTAAAAGTCATGGTTTGTTTCATCTCCTTGATCTGGCTGATAGTCTCGTCGCTTAATTTTATCATCCCGTTATCCTTTTAAGGTTACTCTTAATTTTTACGGTCGTTATGTTGTTTAATTCTTTTATCAATTTTATTACTTCTAATCCACTGGGTTCATGGAGGTGGTGATGTTTGCTGTCAGCTCCTATGGCTACAATGTTGGGATCAATTCGTGCTATCATATTTATCATTCTACCAATATTAAACTTCATTATTGGCTCGATAGTGATCTGTATGGTTGTCTTCACCTCCCTTTCTATTATAAATTGCTCTAACGCCTTAATCCTGTTTACAGGCGCCGGGGCCTTTCCCATTTGTGGGTACCACATGTCGCTCTCCAGTGTGATGCAAAAAATAACGCCCGGCGGGTACCTCCCTTCAAACTCTGCGAATCGTTCCGGGTTCTTTGTCTGGAGGAGGTAGGTGTTGTGTGGGTAGTCGCAGCAATGTTTCAATATCCGCTCTATAAATTCCGCAGGCACGTTGCTTGCCATCAGGTCGCCTTGCGCCACTACGAATATATCCCGACCGGATCCCAGGTCGTCATTTAAATAGCTTTCGACCAGCCTCGGTGGCCCGGTGTATTTCTCTCTAATTACCGGGTAGCGCATCAATGCCTTGGTGCTGCAATAATGGCAGTCGTGTTGGCAGGCACCGGCTAGGGGATTCCATGTCCAGTACTCGCTATACATGTTTCCAGTTTGTTTGGGTGCATTTATTGTCATCCTTTTATCTCATTAAAAGTCTTGATCATTTCTGCTCTGTTTTTTGTGTAAAGCCTATATTTTGGCATAAAAGCCCATATATTTTCGCTTCCTACCTTTTTACAAACGAGTAATATTTTCCTTTTCACCTCTTTGTCTATGCAGAATGAAAATAAAGAGTCATTGTTTTCGTCATAAACCATAAACTGCTTTGTATCGGTCGGGTGTTCGTAAAATATGAGATTTTTGTCTTCTGTTGTTTCTTTGGCATGGTCTTCTTTGTCGGCATAATACTTTTGGCAAAAGTTTACAAACGAAAATACAAGCGCCATGAAGGCGACAAATCCTGCAAAAAATAATAATGTTTCCATACAATTGTTTTTTATTTAGTAGCGGTTTTTAAAGAATTTTTATTGCTGTACTTTTCGACGGCTTCCCAGCCTCCTCTTTTATAGGCATTCGCCAGCCTCCTGTAATGGTTAACCTGGCAGGTCTCTTTTGTGGGTACCTTGTATTCAATGTTTGGATTCAGCTTCAGTTTCGGGTTGGATTTTATAAGCTCCGACCCTTTTACTTTTGTATAAACCCTTTGTTCTAGATTTATCTTCCCCGGTAGCATCGCTGCTATCTCTCTGAGGGTTTTCTCGACCTTCTTTGTAATGTTATTCATAGCGTTTTAATGTTTTGTAGCGCCGGTGGGATTCGAACCCACGACCTCCAGGGTATGAGCCTGGCGAGCTGACCACTGCTCTACGGCACGGTTGACTATTGTTTTTTTCCTCCCAATTTTTCCATTCCTTTATAAAATTTATCTATTGGAATTTCGCCGGTTGTCTTTCCATCTCCTGTTGTAATTGAGACCGTCATGTCGCTCTTTTCTTTGATTGGTTGAAATGTTGATGCATCTGTTATTCTCATTGGCATCACATATGCCACCTGCTCATCTTCTGTGTATCCGTCGCTGGTTATTTTAATAACCTTGTCTTTCCCTTTGAAATTTAAAATAATCGCTGTGGAAACCATGGCGTTTGATAGTTTCTTAATCATATCTGTGTTGATTCCTATCTTGTCTATTTCCTTTGGCTCCATTTCCTGGAATCCCTTAATTACTGACTCGATCTCATATGGGTTTGTTTCGTAATAACTATAATATATTTTTCCACTCGACGCCCTCACCTCGATGGTATCTGGTAGAAATTGCACCAGCTCCGGGTATGCTATGTCCAGCGCCTTTATTGATTTAAAAACCTCCTTGTGTACCATGCGCCCTTCCAGGTTCTCGATGTCGTCATCCGTGAAATTGTGTAAAATTAGGGCTTGGATGAGCACCATGTTCCCGTCTGTTGTATATAATTTCCCTTTAGTGAAATAAACACAGGTTTGGTTTGGCTTCAGCTCGTCGCTCCCGCATATTTCCCAAAATTTAGAATTAAATTTCTCTCTTTTCATAATGGTTTTGTTGATTGGTTTAAAAAAGGGAGCCCACCGAAGCCGACCGCTACAACCGGCCCCGGTTCGATCTGCTGGCGCAGTTCACTTGCTCCCCTGATTCTTTTCATTTGTAGCGGTTTTAATATTGTTCAAAGCTAATATTATTTTTATTATCTGCAAGGATTTTATAAATTATTTTTTTTCTCCCCTTTTATATACTATTAAAACTATTCCTGCAATCATCAAACCCCCCAGCCATCCTGAATCTATACTCGCTGAATGTGGAGGTGGTTTCTTTTTTTTATAGTCAGGAGGTTGGCTATTAAATGGGTCATTGTCGCCGTCCGGCGCCTGCGCTATTGCTAATAATGGCAGGATGATTAGTAATAATAAAAATTTTTTCATCTTAATCTATTTTAATTGGCAATTTACGAAGTCCACTTAAATACGAATTATATTTATTTGCTGCCTCATTATAATCCCTCCGGGCGTTGATCAGTACCTTTTCTTTTTCCCTAACCTCCTCAAGTAGTTTAATCATTGTTTCAGCAGGCATATAATCCACTAATGATTCATGGTTGTTATATCCTATGTTATTTGATTCTTTTATTATTTCGTCTGCCAGTATCCTGTATCCTACCTTTGAAAATCCTGGATGATAGTTAATTTCATAATTAGTATGGTGGCATTCTATGGCATGTCTAATGGCTTGATGAGTTTTGTACTTAAACAATAATCCCACCTCCCTTTGTATTATGCCATTTTTACGTGCTATAAATATACAAATTGACCTTACAAATACAGGCTCTTTCCTCCGGTTCTGTCCTATGAATTTGTCTGGATTAATATCTATGCCGGCTATCTCTTTAGCCTTTATGAGCGCTATCTCTGCCAGTTTTTCAATAAATTCTTGTTTTGTCATATTTCATACTTTTATATATATCATCGTTAATTTATTGATATCTAATTATTTTACTGTTAAAAACTGTACATATACACTAGTTAGGCTTCATAATCCCACCGCACAAAACTATCTGCAATCTTATAAGCCTTGTTTATATTCTTGTTGTTTGCTTCTTCCTGTTTAAGTTTCCCACTTTTCACCTGCTCTGCAATGTACTTGTATCGCTCAGGGTTTTGGAGTAATGCAACTAATATTTTCTCTGCCAGTTTTCGCCTACGCAAATTACGAAAGCCTAACAAAGTATATATTGCAAAATGGGTTCTTTTAATAAACTGTTTCATATAATTGTATTTAAGTGTTTTAAATTAAGTATCTACGTTATTGTTGCCATTTCGACAACATATACAGGCCGTTATAGCCAATTAAAAAAGAATGGCTACGTGGTTATTTGTTTCGTATGTTTCATATTCAGTTCTACCGCCAAAATATTCTTTTAACTTTTTCTTGTCATCTTTAATTGAAACAGAGTATGGTTCTTGTTCACATACTTGGTCAATTTTAAATTTGTGTTTTTTATACCCATCTACTTTATCAGAAGAATATTTGGGATAAATAACCACTTCATAATCATCAGGCATTGTTGCTAATAATTCTCTTAATTCTTTTACTGTTGTCATAAATTACAAATTAACTGGCTATAACAAATATTATCTTTAATATCCTTTGTCATTTTATCCATTCTTTTAATCCGCTTTGTTCAAAATATATTTTTTCAATGTAATATGGTTTTTTCTGTGCTTCATCCTTTCTGACCGCTATAAATTCACTCATTGGGATTCTTTTGTCGTTTTGTTCTAATACCTCCCTATATGAAAATAGCTTAATTTTTTTATCGAATTGTATAATATTCGCTATGGTTGGGGTTGGGTATATACAGGTATAAATACAATTATTTATAGCGTCATACAGCCTTTGATCTGTAAAATTATACAGCCTTAATCCTTCTTTTAATAACAAATAAAAGCCCGGCTCCAATGCTGGGAATGCTAATTTTAATTTCTTGATCTGGTTGTCTATGTTGACCTCTGTTAATTTATCCTTGTAGATCGAAAGCTCCATCGAATTTCCCGGAGAGGATGTCTGCAAGTTGTTTGTCTGTTGTTCCTTTACCACTTTGACCAGGTTTTTTATTGTTTCCATAAATAAATTGTTTTACCGTGTTGTATTTATTACAAATGTGCGACGGGGCCATGTTATTATAATGCCACGATTCTGAAATATTCAGGCAGGCGACAAATAATTCTTTAAAATCATTAGTGATTTCGTCGCATTTTTTCCCTTGGTTTATTTTTTTACCCCTGTAATTTATTAAAATTTTTCTTAATCCCTCTATTTCTTTTTCGGGTTCAAGTGTCGTAAATTCTGAGCCCCGGTTTGTTTTATACTCTTCTTTGAAAATTTCCAATAGCTTTTTTAAATAACTATCTGGATCACCCTCTAAGGGATTATTCTTATCATTATATTTATCATTAATATTAATAGCTTCATCCACCCTTAAGCCACCCTTAAGCCTGGCTTTACCTCCCCTTCTTCCTGCTTCACTCAATTTGTTTTTAAAATCACTTAAAGCATTATATTGTTCATCTAAAAACTCAATTATAATATATTCATTTCCATTGGTTTTAATTATGCCATTATTTATAAGGTTGTTTAAGCCTCGCTTAAGCCTCGCTTTATTTTTTATAAACCTTTTTTGTATTTGCTCGCTAGTTAATTTACAATCTTTTTTCCAATAGTAACCGCAAATATTTATAAATAATCCTTGAGTCGTTTCATCTTCAAGTGAAATGTCACCATTAAACCATTCATCCGGGTTGAATCTGAAATATATTAAATCTTTACTCATAATATAAAAAGCCCCCTAACACAAGCGGATGGGTAGTCAACGCCAAGCCTGAAAACAGGTGCTTGCGCCGGGGGGTAGGTTTTAAAATTGCTATTTTCATTTAAATTAGCTTAACGTTGACTGATGGCAAACTTAATACATGATTTTATAATCTGTATCAATTATTTTAAAATAATTTTAATTGCTCTCCTGTTTGTGGGATCAGGCGCCACTTATACTCCGGGCGTCCATAAATACCTTTGATTTTTTTGTCGGTCTTTATTAAATATGCCTTTTGTATGACGATAATCTTCCCGTCTTTATTCTTTGTTTCTATTTGGGTGCTCAATGTGTTGATGCTTCTCCTGTAGCTTGTCAATGGGGCGCTGGTGTATGTGTCCTCTTTGTCCAGCAGCTTCCAGCACTCGCTGGAGCTTAATTCTCCATATAACTGGAATAGCGCCAGCACTTTTGCGTCCTGGGTCTTGGCTATCCCTTTGTACTTTTCGAGGAGGTTTCCCTTCTCGTCGGTAGTGTTATAAAATTTCGTCATTTGTAGCGGTTTTAATGGTTTTGAAATTATTATCTTTTATCCTTACATTCATTCCATCTCCTACATATCTCTTCACCTAATTTGCTTGCATCTCTAAATACAGCATCGGCATCAATGGCTAAATCTCTAGTAAATAGTTTTATTTCTGCAAAAGGAACATTCATGTTTGATTTAAAACAAATTTGAACAGTTCCGTATTTTTGATAAGGGATGCAGATTAAATTTCCATTTTTAGTGTCAAAAGCGCCACTTACAAATTGAATTTTTGTTTTTATTTTCATTTTTTCCTCCTTTTTATCTAGGTTCTATTTTAGTCATTAAATCCTTGTATCCGTCGTCTTTTTTCATTAGCTTCTGGCGCCAGTTCGGGTTGGGCTCCTCTATGTAGTAGCCGTACTCCTCACTTGCCTCATCTCTGATGGCGTCTATGTATGTGGTCATTGCTTCGGTGTTAAACTCGGACCGGCTCCGGGGGATGGGGATGGCTTCGCCGGTATGTCTGTTTATTATCATTTTGTTTGAAAACTTAACACGGCAGTATTCCTCCACCTCGTCTTCGTTTTGAATTATCCATCCCCCCTGTATCATTGCTTTCATCATCTCACTATGGATATAACCAAATAAATAGCCAAACTGTAATTTGGTCGCTTTTCGACCTGTTTTCTTCCCGGTAATCCGATGGGTTCCGTCCGACAAATTGTCAAAGGTTCGCTTCAGGACGTCCCGGCTGGGGCTGGTGAGCTTCCCTTCTACCTTCTCGATTTCTATGTCGAACTTCTCCATGGTTATCCTATAAACTTTTCTATAAAATCCGGGTATGTTTTCGCCTTTGGGCATTGGAATATTACAGCGCCGCTTTTGTCGACCTGTGGGTTGTAGTCGCATTTGTTGCAGGTTGAGAAATTATTACACGGTTCAAACTCATTGTTCTCTATCTGCTTCCTCACTTTGGCTATTCGCTCCCCATGAAGTTCGCATGTCTCTCTGCTTACTTCTATTTTAAAAGGTTTTATCCATTTCCCTTTTCCAAATACCAGCCATATAAATGGCAGGAGCTCCCCGGTATTCATTAGGTGAATATAAATTGAATGGATTGGCTCTGTGAAATCCCAGTATTCCATGTCTTTCATATCACCTCCCCATCCTTGCCACCTGTCGTCTTCCTTAGTATCAGTGTACTTGATGTCGATTATTGCTTCAGTGTCTAGTATGCTTCCTTGTACGTCTTTTACCATTTTACAATCTTCGAAGATTTCCGTTTCCTGGACTGTCTCTTTTATAAAGTTCATTTTCTCCAGTACCGGCTTGGCCCATACTACCAGCTCTCTAACGGCGATCTCGTCAGCGCTCATCCCTCCCTTGACCAGCTTGGGCATCTCTGGTACCTGTCCGGTGACGGTGGACCCGATGAGCAAATACTCAAATAAATTTCCTTTTATCATGGCGAGGCTCGGCTCTGTGTATCGCTTCTCCACGTAGCGCAGGTATGCTTCATACTTGCACCGGGATGTGTACGCTATTAAAAACGTCTTTGAAATGTTTATCTTATTCATTACCCTACAATTTTATAAAGGTTCATGCAAATTTCTATGTCGTACTGGGCATCATGTAGCCTGCTCTCGTCCACCTCAATGCCGGCATATTTCGCTACAGACCTTAATTGGAAATTTGGGAAGGCGGAGCGCTCCTGTTTATACTTATTAGAAGCCAGGGAATAAACGTCTATTGAATCGGGCCAAAACCACGAGCCGAAGTACTGGTCATTATTATCAATAAAAAACTGGCGCAGGAATTGGTTGTCAAAGGCGAGGATATTATATCCGGCGAGATGTAATTTGTCGGTCTTCTCATATTTCTCCACGTACTTGGATAGTAAATTTATTAAATCCCTATAGACCTCCCTGGGGTGTGGATATTCCATTATTTGTTCCTTTGTCACGTTGGAAACCTTCAGGGCGTCATCCACGATCTGGCATCCCTCCCGTGGTCGCACTTTGAAATCGAATATTTCCTTTGTTTCATTGTCTATTTCGATGCGTCCCGATATTTGGTGAATCCCATGAATCATCGGGTTGGTTCCTGTTGTTTCCAAGTCATAAAATAAAATTTTTGTTGTCATCTGTCTTTTGATTTTAATATATTATTTAAATGGTTTAATTCCTCATCCTTGCTTTTGCGGATTTCCTCCCTTTCCGCTTGGTCGATGTATGCTTCGCTACTTTGGCTCATTTCCCTGGGGATTAACTGCGGCTTTCGCTGCCATTCTTAAAACTTCTTTCTGGATGTCTGTCAGGTCGTATTTATCGAATATTTGTTGTAATAAGTTGGTCTCTCCGGCTCTCATCCTTTCCGCAGCTTTATTGACAGCATCATCTGATAGTGTCTTTTTTATTTCTGCAGGTGATGGGTCTTTTGGTGGAGGCGTATTAGTATTTTGTTTTTCCTGTCTCGGTGGCGCCACCGTCCTTGATCTGGATTCTCCTTTGGGTGGTTGCTGCTTTGGTGGTACCGGGTGGCCATACTCATCCGAATGGGTGGCATCGGCATCGTCTATCTTTCCCGTGGGTACAAGGAATGTGTATAAAAGGCAATATTTCAGGGCGTAGGTCGTTGCCTTGCCTGCTGATTTGTCTTGCGAATCCACCCCGTGACCGTAGCCGGTGAGCTCGATAAATTCCCCGGAGGTGTGGATGAGGAGGTAGGTGGTCTTTACCTTAGTAAATATGGATTGCTTCCGCTTGTCACCATACTGACCACCCTTCTCCTCCCACTCACTTAATTGGGTATTTTCCTCTATGGCTATTGGGAAAATAGATAAGCCGTTGGCAGCCATGGCTCCTCCGATTTCTTTTTTCACCTCCTGGTCGGCTACCCCTTTATAGGTATTGTTTCCGCTCCCGACCGTCAGTGATTTCTCTATTCCTTTTACTGCCTCCATGACCTTGATGGTGGCAGCGATCAGGTTCGTGATGCTTTCACTTTTATTCATAATCCTTGTTTATTTTGTAGCGTTTTGTCATGATTGACAGTTCAAATATAAATCAAATTATATTATAACCAAGTGTTTATTAAAATAATTTTGCTTGCTGCCCTTCCTGGTAACTTTCCACTTGCCTGCATTCTCTCAGGAGGATGGTGTCGTCGCCTTTTTTCTCCTTGCCTACCTCTGCAATTATAACCTGGAATCCTTCTTTTAATAGGGTGTCGAGTAATTTGGCTTGGTTGTCTTCATCCAAAGATTGAAACTCATCAATAAATCTCACTTTTAATTGTGGGTTCATTGAGGCGTGAAGGTTGGCCACTATTATTTCCAACTCTCCCTTGCTGAAGTGCGGATCTCTCACGGGGCGACCGTGCAATATCAAGCCCCCTTCCTCATCAACTCCCAGCCCTTCGAATCCGAATTTAAAGGATTTTATATAAGCGAGGCGCTCTGCTTCCTTTTCATTCTGCTTGCATTGGTTTGCGTCGAGCTCTGCTCTTTTGGCTTCTTTGGCTTCTACCCTCTGCAAATATTGGAGGTATTTGTTGGCTTCCTCATTGGTGGTGGAGGCGTCCAGGATTTTAATGTCTATCATCCGCAGCTCGGTATCGTCTGGCATCTCTGGGTCTATATAAACCGGGGCCTTGATTTTGGCCGCTTCCTCTTCTATAAATTTGTGATCTTCTCCTTTAGGCATTGTACTTATAAAAGCATCAAGTTTTGAAATATCAACTAAATCAATTAAACCATCATACCTATCACAAATGTCTAAAATTTCATTTTTACAAGCTATTATGTTTGCGATGTGTTCTTCTTTTGCGTCCTGATCTATATTGAATTTTACAACATCCGCCCTTGTTTTATAAACAAGTTGATTGTATTCGTTCCTTAATTTCTCATTTGTCTCCTTGTTTTTCCTGTAGGCATTATTTAGCTTGGCCCGTATTTCCTCTTTTTGCTTGCTTAATTCAGAAACGTCTACCCTCTCGACCTTCTCCATGGCGGGTATCTCTCCAAAGGCCCGGAGCTCCCTGTTGATCATTGTGTACTCCTCTTTTAATGCTTTGATTTCTGCATCGTAGGTGCTGGTATTGATCCCTAATAATAAAGCCTGCTCTTTGCTGGTCATGCTACAGAAGTTCTTAGCGCTGAGAAAGGCCACCGATAAAAAATTATTAAGCCATTCCGGGTCCTGAACAGGTGCGCATGTGATCTGGTTTCCTGTCTTACTGATGTGGTTGGTGATGGTTATTTGTTGCTTTGTCGCTTCGTCATAAACTATGACCTCGATGTCGGCCGTGGCTTTCTGGCTCCCGATGAATCTGAAGCGCTCCCCGATCAGGCTGCCTCCTTTGTTGTTCTCGCTGATTCCTTTAATACCGGCCCATATTGCTGTCAATCCGACGGTGGTCTTACCGGCGCCATTGACCCCGACGAGCCTGGTCACGTCGTCTTTAAAAATTATTTCGAAGTCTGTAAACTTACCGAAGTTTTTTAATTTTAATCCTTTTAATTTTGTTGTCATAATGATGGTTTTTATAATGATTCAAATTCTTTGTTTAGCTCCTTAATTCTGGCATTAACTTCACCCACTATAATGGTTTGGGTCATTTTTAACGCCGTTTCCAAGCTCTTTTTTACACATTCCGGCGTTCGCCCACTTTCTATATTGTAGCTTTCCTCCAGCCATTTATTTTTTGAATGACTATATATTATTGCTTTAAATGTGATAGTTCGTTTATTTTGTTCCGTTTCCTCCCACGTTAATGGTTCGATGTACTCCTTTAATAATTCAATTTCCTTTTGAATTTCTTTTCCTCTTTTTAATTGTTCAATTTTCATAATGATGGTTTTTATTTTTTAATAATTTGATATTCGTTATCAATACAGACCACCCTGCAATCTTCAAGGATGTGGTCTTCTGGGTTCCACTCTTTCTCCTCCGGTGGCTGTGATGGCACCGTCGGTTCATTTATAGGGTCAGAGCAATGGTTATGCATTAGAGGCCTCCTTTTCTCGATCTTCTACCTTTGTGATAATAGTGCACCATTCTGCTACCCATTTTATTTTCTCACCTTCACTTGTTTTCAAATAAACGGCGTTATTATCCATAAACCCATATTCTATAACCTCACACGGCCCGATGTCATGTCCGTAGCTGAATTTAGGGGATACAATGTCGCCTATCCGCAGGCCGTAATATCGGCGGCGCTCTTTGTTGTCTAACTCTGTTTTAATCCAGTGTTCTTTTCTGACTGGGTTGGCTCCCATGTATATCCCCCTTTTTTTCTCCAGTCTGCGCACCTGCTTGATGGCTGGTGTCGGGTTCGTCGCTGCAGCGATGGTTTCAAATAATGTTGTTTTCATTTCCATTCCATAATTATAGAGGTTAATATATAACCACGGGTAGTTCTGTGGTCATTAAAACTTTTAGGAATCTGATCTATAATAAATTGATGGACGGACTCCGGTAAATAATAAGTCCTCTTTTCTCCGGGGCTCGTCTCCATGGCTGCAAAACCTTTTTTATGCTTAATTGCTTTCTGTACCATTTTGATTATCAAATAATTAACAGACCTATCCTTTTTTTTAGCCAGCGCCCTCAATTTTGCGTCAGCTTCCTTGCTGATGTAGTATGCTTTGTTTTCCATGTTACTTAATTTCGATTATGTCTATTTTTTCAATTTTACACAATTTTTTAATCTTACTTATAGGCTCTTTTAATGTATACCATCCAAATCTGATATTACATTCATAACCCTCAAATTTAGCGGCTGGGAATAGTTTTATAAATTTATTTCTAGCCCTCCCGTATATCATTATTTCAGCCATTATTTTGTTTTTTGTAGCGTTTTGAAATCTTAACAAAGGTATTTAAATTATATACCCAATGCAAGCAAAATGTAAATTATTTTTGTTAAAAAATGTTAAATTTATCTAATGTATTGATTAACAGGCTCCCCTTAAACAACAAAACCCCGACCTGCGCCGGGGCTCTGCTGAACCATTTAAACCTAATCATTATGAAAAAAACCAAAGGAGAACCGTTGGTGATTACGATACAAAGTTACGACCTTTTAGCGGCTCTTTGCTTTTGGTTGTTTTGTTTCTACCCTTTTATTAAATTCCTCATCCCTGCTTTGCACTGTGGTGTGCTGTCTAATCATCTACCCTTTGGATGATGTCTTGCTTGTCTGGATGCCTTCGTCGCTCCTTGCCTCTTAAAATGGCTAGTTTTTTACGTCCATAATCTGGCCCGTAATTTTGGCCCGTGGGTTTTTATTAAAAAAATCCCCCTCATAGTGGACCGCTCTATTAAAAAGCTGTATGTGGAAAGGTCGCCATGTTATTATTGGCTGCTTGATTCTCCTATTAAGTGCGACCATAATGGTGTCCTTGGTTTCGTATTCCAGGATTCTGGTCGTGTCTTTATTGTTAATAAACTCAATGTATGTTCCGCTCATGTACCTGTCTGCGAAATTGGCGACGATGGTACCACTGTCCGTGGTGGTGGATCTGTGGGTGATAATTTGCCCGGTGGTCTGCTGGGCCATTCCTATCACCGTGCCGACCTGCTTATTCTTAGCGAGGTTTTTATAATAGTCTATCATGTTCCTTAGTAGCTCATTTTCCTTTTGCCTGCTTATGAGCTCCCCCATCAATGTGGCCCGCTCGATGGTAAACTGGACGACGGTATTGTGGAGGCGTCCCAGCCTGTCGTAATAATGCCCGGTGTCGGTGATCAGCATGGCGTTCTCCATAGTCACAATGTTGGCCCTGCTTTTCTGGTGGCTGCAGCTCGCTATTGAAACAGCACCCGTGATGGCAAACACGAGCGCTGCTATTATAAGGTATAAATTTAGTTTGGTCATTTATTTTTACTAAATACCCACTTTAATATGTTGAATATAAATTGAAAAACGCTATTGGCTTTTACTACCGGGATCATAGCCAATCCCTCTGAAATGACAAATAAAACGCCTCCCCATATTGCTATGCGGCTCCAAAGGTCGGCAGACATCAAAGCCTGCAGGAAACGGGCGCCGCTTACTGCCATGGTGCTATCTATTGCTACCTTGGTAACGGCCGGGGCCAAGGTGTCGGCTGCAAATAATAAAATTGTGGTTGCGATCAGGCAAATTGTTAAAATTAGTTTTTTCATTGTTCTGTTTTTATTGGTTGATTAAAATTTATTTTATTATCATAACGCTGCTACTGCTGCATCAAAGGTTTCAAATATAACCCGTATTGCATCACAATCGGCTTCTGACAATCCTGCAAATTTTGCGTCAGTATGATGAGTAGAAGTATTAGCCCAAAATCCAACTCCTGTTTCATCCATTACTATCCCCATACAGGGAATACCACCATTTAATGCTACTGAATTAACTGTCACTGTTTGCCAAATACCGTTATAAAAATGATAATTAGAATTATCTACCCTTCGCAATATATTATATCCGTTTTGCATAGGATAAGCGGTAGGATTAGAACCAAGACTGTTAAATCTATGATAAGTGCCTGTAATTTGCATATGAACTCCATATAATGCAACATTATCAAAATAACCATCTGCATCATTTCCGATACTTACAATATTATATTTTCCATTAAACCACGTAGCACTATCTCTTACATATTGACTACCCGCATTTAAAGGGAAGTTAGAACTAATATAACCTCCCGCGTTAGATGTTATCCCTTGCTTTGCTGTAAATACAGGTGTACCTACCAATGAAGGATTCCAATTACCTGCCCAATCCCATAGACATTGATCTATTGCAAGCATATTGAACTTGTGTATGTGTTCAGCTACTGCCCAATATCCACCTGCTTTTAAATCTATTATTGCATTATTTATAGCTGTCTTTAATCCGTCAGTGGCAGGAGTTGTAAAACGTGCAATCAATGCTAATGTTTCAGGTTCATATGTCACTCCGCCTGTAAATGCCTTAAATGCTACCCTGTTACTCATACGTTATTAACTATTGAATATAATTGATGGGTGTCATCTATATACTGAATATAAATATAATTTAACTTAGCGCTGTCATAACTTCCTCCCACTTTTATAAATGTCACCGGATAGGTCGGTTCGCTTCCTGTCTGATGGATAACACAAACAGTAACCCCTAACTTTGCACCTGTCAGGGTTGCTGTTATGTTTCCGGTTTCCGGTGTATCTGTTGTTCCGTAGAATTTATCGGCTGTGAATGTGACCTCCGTTCCGCTTCCGCTTGCTGCCTCCATTGGTAGGTATGCTATGTTTTCGATGTCTGAAAGTCCGACCTGCGCCTTGGTTACTTCGTGGGGATTGTCGTAATCCAATAAATGGGCAGCGAATGAAACGGCTAAACTGCTAAAGTTATTAACCACGTTATCGTATGCCGCTTTCAGGGCTGTGGTGAAAATCTCCGTAATACTGGCGAGCTTGTTTTTTTCTGTGGTGGTATAATTCTCTTGTGATAATCCTTTCCCTGCTTCCTGATCTTGCTTGCCTGCAATTTTTGCCACTTCTATCACGGCGGCATCGTCATAATCGTTTGTCGATAATCCCTTTCCAGCTTCTTTGTCCTGCTTCCCTGTTATGTCCGGGATGGTGACCTTGGTGGCATCGTTTGTCGGGTCGTCCTCTATGGTAGCACCTATGATATTTAACTTTGTCCGTTGTGTTTTGCTGGTTCCGTCATCTTGTATTGTATGTCCTGCTGTATTTTTGTTGAGCGTAATATAAACAATACTTTGATCGGTCAATGAATCCCAATTAAAAGCCGCTATGAATGTAATATCCCACTCGATCCATGTTGTTTTGTCGGTCATATTGGCTACCTGAAACATGGCATAACAATCCGGGTCATTGAATTTATTGATAAATATAACCCCAGTGGTGTTGATCTTCTCCCATGCGCTCACATCCACCTCGTCTTTGTTCTCGTAGGTAAGTAATAATTTTGTCGCTGCCTCTGGGTCTGCATCATTCAGGCATAGCGTCCCGGCGATGGGGTCATCGAAATTTAGCGGGTCAATATCAAATAAAAATGGGAAGGCGTACCCCGGTACCCCTGCAATCAATTTATATTGATTTATTAAAAAATCTACTTGCGTTGTCATATTGCTACCGCTGGTTTAATTATGAAATTATATACGTCTGATTTTATCGGGTCCACTGTGTTTCTATAAAGCTCGACCTGGTATTTATAATCACCTCCGAGGTCAGTAGTGATGTTGGCTGGTATATTCCAGCTTATTTTCTGCCCATCTATATAAAGCGGGTATTTGGTTTCATCTTCAGCTATTTCCTCGGTTGTAAAGTCGAGGATGATATCCATGCCGGCATACTTGCGGACCTGAATCTTTGCATTATAATCTGGCAGGTGGAGGGCGTCGCTGACCGTTATCTCGACGAGGCAGTACTCCCCTTCATTTAATCTTATGTCGTGTGCATCTATCATAGTCGGTGCCCTATAAATTGAATTTTTACAATGCCGTGAAATAATTTATAATCATATACGCCACCCCCGGCGACAGTCTCCAATGAACAAATATTCCCAGCCCAGTCGTGATTTATTGCAAGGATACTACCCGCATATAATATATATGGCGTTGCGGCTACATATCCGATTGAAGTTATTGTTAGGGGCGTTATTACTGTTGTCACTCCATTTATTGTGAATGTCAAATTTATAACTGTACATCCTCCTGCATCATAGTAATTTACCACCCAGTAATATATGGTATCAATCTGGCAGTAATATGGTATATATAATGCAGTAGTTAGGTTGGCTATTGAATCAGAGGCTATATCTACAGAAAACTCGCAGCGCTGGTTGGATGTCATTGTCCTGACAAAAGCCTTGCTGGCGACGGTGTCTTGAATAGTACCTAATGTGTCGGTATAACCTAGTAAAATGTATGGACTTGTGGCAAAGTGATAAATTCTCGCCACTGGCACTGGGCTGGTGGTGGTTCCTTGTGCATCGAGTCCTGAACCTGTTATAAACGGTGTTTTCGCCTGTGCTGTCATGCTGGCTATTATGAATAATATAAATAGTAATTTTTTCATTTTATTTGCTTTTTATCCATTGTATAATTACTTCATTAAATCTGTCCTGTTTTGCGTCGTGATTGTTTTGCCATTGTTCTATCTTCTCAAATTGGCTTTTCGTTTGTTGCATCATTCCTTTTATGTCTATTTTAATGGCTGAATCATGCTCCCTGATTTTATTTTCAACATCTTCCCTGGTTGGCTGTTCTTGAATTTGTTTTATTGCTTTTTTAAGCGTCTCAATTTCCGGCTTGATTGCCTTTCTGGCCTTTTCATCTATTTTACTGTTGAATCCTGAAATAGTGAAACCCATTATTATAATAAATATAGGCGTAGTAATGGCAATGATTATTTTTTTAATAATTTTACCATCTATTGTGTTTAAATATTTTTTTACCATCACTATCACTATTTATGTTTTTCGATTTCTTTCTTGACCCGCTCCTGCCGGGTCTGCAGGCTACCATTTTATTTATTTTCGAGACTATTATATGTCGCTATACATGAAAATTTAAACGGCTTTCCCTTTTCAGCCCAATGATCCCTTTCCACCATTGACCATATCTTTAAGACGTTATTCTGCAAGTACGGCTGTAGTGTCCATTGTGTGCTGGTTCCAAAAGTAGAACTGTTAGTGGTTGTTATGGTTCCCATTATAGAATTTCCGATATTGTCGCATATGGTAGTAAAGTCATAATTAACTCCCATTGCTTGTATTGAATCCCTGCCACTCCATGTGGTATCGCTGCCGAGAAAATCCTGCGTTGAGTCCTTGGCTACGCAATTTATTCTCCAATTTATTACCGTGTTATATGGTAAGGTGTACATTTGTCCGAGGCTGTCCGACCCTGTCGATGCTGTATAGTTTAGGTTACTCCCCACCCCGCTATCTGTAAGGGTGATCTTGTATTCAAACATCTGCCTTTCCAGGGTTTTAGGTGTCCATCCTGTCACTACGTTATATTGTAGATATTGGCTTCCCTGTGGTACTGTTGTTGTTATTGCCTGCCCTTGCAATGCTACCACCGTGAGCGCTCCACTTCCTGTCGCATCCCCGGTGTGGGCTGTGTGTGAATATGTCCCGCCCGTTAATGTTATTCCTGCGCCTGCTGAATAAACCACTGTACTTCTCTTAAATTGTCCCGTAGTATCTATATAAAAATTGGGTGGGTATGTGGTTGTCGGTGTAAAAGCTCCCTGGCAATATAAGGAGGAAATGCTGCTATTTCCTAATCTTATTTGATTGCTCGCTGTTATAACCGCGCCATAACCCAGCGCTGTGGAATTTGTCAAACCCGTTGCATTCACATCGGTTGTGTATCCTATAGCTGTATTATACTGGCCTAATGTGTCTTTATATAAAGCCCTGTATCCTATTGCTGTGTTGCCTGTCTTCCCGTGATTAGGATATAAACTACCCGTACCTATGGCTATGTTTGAGCTTCCGTTTGTGTCGGTCATAAGCGCCTCGTATCCTATTCCGATGTTATCAATGCCGCTTACCCTTCTATACATCGAATAAGCGCCTATCCCTATATTAAAACTACCGCTGGTGTCTGCTCTCAAAACTCCATAACCTAATCCCGTATTATCTGTTCCCGTAGTTATTCCGCGCATAAGGCTATCACCTACGCCTGTGTTTCTCCCAGCTCCTGCCGACAATGTCCTTCCTGCTCCCTTGCCTATCATAACGCTCGCTGTTCCGTGTATGTCATAAATCAATGGTAAGTTAAAGGTGCTACCCGATAGGCTTATCCCTGTGCCGGCATAATAATATCGTGAATTTGTCACCGTCCTGCCTGATATGCTGATTCCGCTTCCTGCTGTGTATGCCATTACCCCGATATGGTTGTTAATTACATTTATAAGGGTGCTGTCGCCCAGGTAAATATAAGGCGATGTCCTGAATTTGTAAACCTGCATTATTGGCTGTGGGTAGCTGGTTCCTCCCGTGAGTGCTATTCCTGTGCCTTTAATAAATGGCGGGTCACTTGCTTTTGATATTGTGCAAAAAAGCAGTAAAACTGCAAATAATAAAATCTTTCTCATGGTCTTTTTATTAAAATGTGTTGTTAATTGTATCTATTCTGATATTGGCAACGCCCCCGGCTATCACTGCATAAAGGGTGGCTGCTGTTTTAAAATACTTTTCCAGTTTGATGGGGGGGTCGGAGGCTGCCAGGTCTTCAGCGTTCACGAGGTCGGTGCCTCCCAGCGTGGTGCCTAAACTTAATAAAGGCGTTCCGCTTACCTTACTAAAAAATATTTTGTCTATAAAGGTGCCGGCAGCTATTTTGAATGTGAAGGTGCTGCTTACATTGGCCAGCTTGCTTGTCTTGTTTCCGTTACTCAGTACTATTTGTTCCATTGTTCTGTTTTTATAGGTGATCTATTACTGTTTCCACTCTTATCTTTGAAAGCCAGCCCCCTGATATGTTTATAAATATGCTGCTGGCTCCTTCTATGCAATATTCAATATGGATATGGTTGCGACCTACGGGCAGCGTGACCGCTTCCATGATGTCGGTGGCGCCGCTGGTAGTTCCTATGGTCATCGTCACCGGGTTTTCTTCCACCTTGCAGGTCAGCTTGTCTAAAAAGCTATTAGCCGGGGCGGCGAGCTCCCATTCTGTTTCGGGGGCTGTTCCTGTGATCTTATTAACCACCGGCGTGGCTTCGTACAATTCATTTATCATCCTGTTGAGGATGGTTTGAATGTAGCCACCTTTACTTTTCACCACCGGGTCCTCGGTGACGTTCTTGATGTCTTCCTGTGTATTAACTATCGGTATTGCTGTCATTAGTTGTCTCTTTGATATGAAATCTTAAAATAATAATCTTGATTTGCTAGCGTCCCTCCGTTCATATAAACGTTTCCTGTGGGTACCTGTACGAATCCTGCAAACTCCACCGCTCCTATTCCACTAAAAACCTGAATAGGAAAATATAAAAGCCCCGTTGGTACGTCTGGCAAAAAGTCCGGTTCTATTACAAACATAACGGTTGCGCCTACGGCTCCTGGTGTTCCTGTAAATGAAATGCAGCCATATATTTCAATTTTTCCGAATTGGTCTTTTCTAAAAATATTATCTGTTGAGGCTGTAGCAAAGTCTGTACCCATCGTGCTGGTCACCGTGTCCCCTATATACCCGTGATAAAATGCCGGGATTCCATTGAATGCTGAGAAGTCTTCGCTTTCCCTGAGCTGTGCTTTGTATATCTTATTCGATACAAGGCCCAGCCTGTAATAGTCCATCGAGCCTGTAAATACCGGCGATGTCAATCCTAAAATAGCCGGGGCGGGGCGGGTCTTCATGTAATTCAATGTGTATAGTGAATTTGTAAAAGCCCCGTTGGTAATGGTTGCGCTGTTGGTAACGTCAGGCTCCAGGCATAACCCTGGGGTGATGGATGTCTTCATCATATAAAAAACGCCGTTAAGCCAACAAATGCCGGGCGTGTAAACGCCACCCGACAAAACCATGCCATCTAATATCCAAAAGCCAACGTTTGGCAATCCCACCCCATTAAAGCCAAGTATCGCCCTCATCGCTGCGTGTATCCCTTCGCTCATTGCGACAAAGTCATCATTATATTGCGGCACCGCGGTGCTGGGGCTAAATATTTTTTTTAGGAATGGAAAATCATATAAGTCGGCCATGGCTATATTCTATTATAAATTATTGTTAATCCTGTTAATTTAATTTGATTTACTATTGCCTCCACGGCGCTTAATATGTTGTCATAAATGTCGCTAGGCACGTTAATAATGGCGTCGGTGTAGCCTATGTAAGGGAATCCATATAAATATGTGGTTGTCACCTCTGTATATCCCTTGGAATAGGTGGTTGTGTACCCGATATTCGTGCCGGTGTCTATCCCTGCCATGAAAACCTGCTTTGAGGTTCTTTGTGTAATACTGAATAAATCCGTGGTGGTGGATGGGAATAGCTTATTTAATAAGTTGGTGAGCTGGCCCTTGGTATAATTGCAATAAGCCACGTACGTCCTTTCTATTCTGAAGGTGTCATAAGTATTAAACTTGCTCTGTAATGGGTAAAGGCAGGCAAGGCAAAATTTATACAACCATGAAATGGTCCCGTCGCTCCTCACTGAGAAATACTCCCGCAGGGTGTCAAATAATAAATAGCTGTAATTTATGGCTTTAGACATAAACATACGAAAATAATTTAACGTAATCCAGCATAGTGGTTACTATTTTAAAATTGAAATAGCCGGCAGGCAGCGCTATGTTTCCTCCCTGCACGATGCTTCCTATCAGGTCTGTCGAGTCCAAATATAAAATTGCTTGCTTGATATAAAAATCTTTAACGCCGGCGACGGTGGTTTTAATATAGCTGATCAGGTCGTCGATATAAAATTTAGAATCATAAGGGAATATCTTAATAAATTCAATCATGGCGTCGCTGATTTCCTGCTTTACCGTTGTGAGGTTGTAGGTATTATAAACACTGACTATTGTCTCGCTTCCCAGGATGTTGATGTCTATAATATTGGCCAGTGGTGATACTTTGGTTATCGGTATTTGTGGAATCTCAAAATATGTCATATACGCCTCAAAGTCGGGCATGTCGTCTTCCCCATCACCATCCGGGTCTGTGGTATTGCTCATCTCCAGCAATATACCCACCGAGTTCTCTTTGGCTACCTTCAGCGTCATGGTGTCTTCTTCAAATGCTGCTTGCACCACGATTTGCTTTGTTGTATCAATAACGGCATAAACCATTTCCAAGGTGTCCGGGTCTTCGGTCAGCGTGTCGCCTTTTTGGTATGCCTTGGCTTTGGCCACGTACCAGTCAACCGTCCCGTATCTTTGGTGCTGTATGATGCTGGTGATGTTGGCCTCGGTATTGTCAAACTCCACTTTTGTGATGTCTATGGCTTCACCTATGGCTTGCGCCTGCATTCCTATTATGGAGGTGTCGCTTGGATTATCGAATCCCAGCGCTACTAAGTTTGCTTTTATGTCGTCGTATGTTGCCATTTTATAAATTCCATGTACCTTCGTTCAACCAGACGCCGTTTTCATTCCAATTTCCTGTTTGCAGTATCCATATATTATCCAACAAATTTACAACGTCATCCAGTAATTTGGTAATATTTTTGTTAAAATTATTATAACTTGGGTATTTAGTAAGCTCCCGCAGGGCGTTGGCATCTACCACCACCGTGTCCGGTATGGTCAGCACCCTACCCGTGGCAAGTATCGGGCTCCATTCCGCTATTCCGTTTTCCTCAAGGATTTTGTCGGCATTGTCTTTGTTCCCTGTACTGTTCAGGGTCACATCGATGAGGCTCTCCCCTGGTCTTACTGTGTAATAACTAACTGCCATAATTGCTATTTATTAAAAGGTTGCTACCACCGCTTACGGGCGTGAGGCTCCATGATGGGTTCAGGGCTCCGTCGCTCTTTGTTTGCTGCTTCCACCTGTTCAGGTCAAAGGTAAAGGTGGCGGCGCTACCTCCCATGTTCCGCTTGATGCCAATGCCGAGGATGGGGTTTCTTAAATTAAATGCTTTCGCCTCCAGTATAATCCCTCCATTCTGTGCGTCCGGGTGCGCCGTGGTTTCGAAGTCGCTACTTGTAATTATAACGTCCCTGTTCTCTATGTCAAAGGTTAAATCTAGCATCTTAGTGTTTTATTTTGGTGTCCTCGATTTCGCTCTTTGTCGTGTCATTAAAAACCAGCGTGGTGTCAGGTGGCGTGGCTAGTGTTCCTTTGGTAGTTGCGACCGGCGTCCCTGGACTTCCTCCTGGGTACGGTATGTAAGCGTGTTGATGATCTTTTAATTTGTCCTCTAGCCGGTTTATCTTTTCCAATAAATCATCAATTTTGATTAATCCCCCTAGCGTCCCTCCATTAAATATAACTTCGTCGCAAGTGATCAGGATTTTTGCTGCTTCGTGAATTTCTGCAATGGTCGGCCGTTGGATGTTATTATCTTTGAAGGTAACGAGGCAGTTGGTATTTACTTTCGGAATTTCAATAAATGATGCCTTGGCTCCCTTCAGCACCCTCAGAGGCACCTTGTATAATGTTTCCACCGATAACTTAACCGTAGCCGTGTAGCTACTCTCGTCCACGGCGGTGATAATACCATCGACTGTCAGGTTCCCTTTATTGAGTACCTTTATGGCTCTTTCCAGCCCTTCTTTTAATTGTGCATTGTCGTTTTCCATCTATGCTTGTATTTCGCTTAAATATGCCATCTTAATTGTCCTACGGTATCCTCCATGATCTATATCGGTATCTATTCCGGTGATGGTATAATTTCCGGACCGCTCCGGGTATCTGATATCGGTATAAATCACTTTCCAATATAGGTCACATATCGGATATAAATAAGCACCAAGGCTTCCTGTGTAATGGTTAATTTTACATTTATCGAGTGCGGCGTTCGCCATCTTTAATCTCAGCGCCTGGTTGTTTGGAATCCTGTAATAAAAAACCTCTCTATGTAATCCATTCTCACTTCCCACGTCTATCCAGTTTTTTGTTCCGTCTTCATTCTCAAACCAAGCCCGTAATTTATAATTTTGGAATAATGTACTATTCGTCTTGGCATTCTTTTGGAGTCCGCAGGCGTGGATGTTCCTGTCGCTGGCAAATTTAACTACGTTCACCGTCTCTGTTGTTAATGCCGAGGCTATATTACAATATAATTGATTGCCTTGTAATGAAATATTAAAACCCATTTCTTTCTTTAGCCATTCCAATATAGCGGCAGGACTCATTGTTGCAAATGTCAAATTTGACAGCGTCATATCGAATATGTCATTGGCTAGTGTCAGGTGTGCCGCACTGCTTTGGCTGATGTCTATCTGGTCGTTTGTAAAGTCAATTAAATGCTGTAACAAATCTTTTAACTTAATACTGGGGTAGCTGGCTCCCCATGCCGAGAATCCTTTTTTATTTGATGTTTTGTTCTTTTTAACTCCGACCATTTTACTGCCAAAGATTCCAAGGTTTAACGTGTATATATAATCCATGCATTTAATGGTGGTCGGGTTCCCTTCAATGAAATCAACAACAAAGCCACTAAATATTTCTAATTTATTATAACCATCATACCAGGCATAAATCTTTATGATGTCACCGGACTGGAATGATGTAATTATTTTAGCTGTCAAATAATTATAATATCCCTGTTGATCTTTGTATTTAATCCTGCAATTAAGAGGCACATCGATGTCGCATGTACTTCCTATGTGCTGGGCATCATTTTTAATAGCCACCTTCATTATATTGGTTAGCTCCTTTTCATCCCCGGTGGTGGCGCTGGTAATTATAATCTGTATGTGGCAATTAAAATACATTAGTTTATTATTAAACTTTCTCCGGGTTGGTTTTCGTAGGCTGTTATTCTAAAAGTTACATTATTACTTCCGGCGATTGGTGCTATTCTTGCCTGCCTGACTATTATTTGTAATACTCCCAATGCATTTAAAAGGGTGTTGGTGATGTCGAGCACGGCGTCGGGTACAAATACGGTTTCGAATAATTCATTGATGTAATCCTGTGGAAACATTGAAAATGTTAATTGATTTCCATCGGTGTTAAAGTCGTAATATTTCCCGGTACCGTCAGCGGTCTTACTCATCCTGAGCGTGCCCTCTATCTCTATCTCGTAGGGCTTGCGTCCTATCCTTTCGGTCACCGATACCCCGTCGAGGATCCTGCTCTCCACTATTAACTTTTCGCCGGTGGGTAATATTATTGTGTCAGGTGGCAAATTTATTGATGTCGTGCCTCCAGTAGTAGTGTTCACCCATTTGATGGTGGTCTCGCTGGGTTTGTTATGCTCATCATTTGCCACTTTAATGGGTGTCGCTGCATCCTTTGGTAGTATCTTATTATTATAAATAAATTGTCCCATTACATTGTTGTACTTTGTCCGTAGGTCAGGTTGTTTAACTCTCTCAATAATATTTGTATGGCGTCTTTTCCCAAATTGATTAAATCTTTGCCGTCTTTAACTTCATTTTTCTGCATGGTATCAATTCGAATATTGATTATTTTGGATTCTCCTAATCCCCCGGCTGCTCCTCCTAATGCTGCAGTACCTTCGGCATTTTCTTTTAATGGATTTCCCGTTACTCCTCCCGTTCCTTCCTTCCACAATCCGTTTGCCTGTTTATAGTACGTTTTGCCATTAACTGTCATTTGACCGGCAGCGAATTTCTCCCGCTCCTCTTTGCTAAATAAATGATTTACCCTGTATTTATTTATTGAATTTTGCCAAGCTCTACCGACGGCATCTCCATACTGGCTCCACTCCCTTTGCCCTTGGGCTATCATATCCCCGTTGACCGTAAGAAGTCCTTTTATCATGTGCCATAATCCTTTGAATATGCCTCCAAGTCCTGTGAAAAATGCCTTTATTGATCCCCATAAACCGACAAAAAACTCTCTAAAACCCTTGCATGTATTCCATAAAACGTAAATTATGGCAATAAAAGCCGCTACGGCAGCCACTATCCATGTAATTGGATTTGCCCATAATGCTAAATTAAAAAACCATACAGCTGCCGTTGCTAGTCCTGCGCCTACTGCAAAAGCCCCTACAGCTACAGCAAGCCCCAATAATACCCCTCTAAATATTGCGGCGCCAGTGGAAGTGCTCGTAAATAATTCTGTTACTTTTAACATTCCTTTTAAAATGGTTTTCATTATTGGTGCTATTGCTTCAAATAATTGTATCATTTTTACCTGCATAGTTCCTATTACTGTAGACCATAATCCCCCAACACTTTGACTTTGTTTTTCAATCATTCCATAAAACCTACCACCTTCTCCTGTAGCGCTTTTAAAAGCGTCCGTTACCATTTCAGCCGACACCCTCCCTTTTTCCATTTCCTCTTTCCAGTACCCGACAGATTTCCCTGTTTTTTTTGCTATTTCACCTAATGGATTGAATCCTGCATTTATAAGCTGTAATAAATCCTGACCCATCAATCTACCCGTTGCTGTTACTTGTGCATATGCATAAGTCATTTGTTGAAATTTCTCAGCATTCCCACCACTGGCATCACCCATCAATTTTAAAGTATCCATAACTTTATCGCCTGCAATACCGTACCCAAGTAACATTTTCCCTCCTTCATAGACGTCTTTATTAGCTAGAGGTGAAATATTGGCGTAGGTATTCATATCAGCTATCATTTGGGTCGCTTTCTGCGCTGACCCTAAGAAAACTTCAAATGATATTTTTGTTTGCTCCATTGAAGTACCCAGTGTTAAAAATTGCTTTGCAAACATTCCTAGAGCCGCAACTCCTATAATGGATTTCAATCCTCCTAGTGAGCTCCCTAATTTATTCGTTTTTACTACAGTTTCCTCTGCTTTTATTCCTAAATCATTTAAATTTGATTTAATTTCCCTTATTTTTTGTGTAGAATTACCATCCACGTCTATTGTAAAGCCATACTTCATAATAATCTATTTATTCATGGTTAAGATATGGGGCATGCCATAACTTCAATACGTGATGAAGCATGGCTACTGAGTTAATATAATCATCTATTCCTATGCCGGGATGCTCTGTCTTGGTACGTTTGAATATATAGCGACTCATCTTCTTGGGCCATTGGTTTCTTACCTTTGTAATGCCAGCGATTTCCCATCCCTTGCTCCCCATTTCATTTAAGTACTGGCTGAGGTTTTTGTCTTCCCTTTCCTCTGTGAAATATTCCACTATCTGCTTTGGCTCCTCATAATCCGGGCATTCGTAGTCCTTATATAAAAGAAAAGCTCTAAAAAGCGTTGTGTGATATAATACGGGGTTTCGTGCTATAAAATCCTTTGCGATCTTGTCTTCGTCCTTATTCAGGGCGTCTATGTCATTTTGAACATTTGAAAAAAAAACTGGTATTTTTCCTTCATCATCCAGAGTCCAAAATTCATAATAGCTGCGGAATCATTTAAAAATAATGTCTTGTCCTGCTCTGTGAAGTCTGCATCTGGAACCAGCAATATTTTAATTGTTTTGGCAGTTAGGTCGTATAATCCGTCGCTGCTTATTATTTCTTTTGTGTCATCTTCTCCGGGCTCTGCCTGTGAGAATAGGCTCATAATCTTAAAATGCAATTTATGCTGATCCTTGTCCGTCCTGCATAACTCTTTAAATGTGGCGGTTTTGGTGATTTCTTCCTCTACCCATCCCCCGGCACCATTATTGATTTGGTCTTCGTGGAATGTCCTGTCTATGAATGTAATTTCCTTTTTAAAAGTTTCCGGCATAATGATTAGTTTAATCCGACCCCTTCCCAGTCAAGGCTACAAATGGTTTGTTTGTCCTTGGATTTTACGTCGAGGCCTTCAGTATTTATAACTACTCCGCTCCATGTCATTACAAAGCTACCCGTCAGGGATGTTGCTGTTAATACGGCGGCGCTGATCATGGTCATATCTTTTAGCCCTGTGGCCAGTTTGATTGCTGCGATTTCACCCATCTGCATTGACAACTTACCTGAATATTTACGGGCGTTTCTTCCTATTCCTATGGGGTTTTCACTCCCTAATACATGGACGGGCTCACTTTCAATGGCTATATTATAGCTTAAACTGTCAGTGGTAGCAAATGGAAAGGCTCCCAGTCCGGGGATAATAAGCAGGATTTTGTATTCTGCTGCGCTTAATATTAAATGTTGTAAATTCATTATTTTAATTTTAGAGTGTCGCTGTCGCCTGAATCGTTCCCGTGATGCTACCAAGTATTGCACTTAAGACAAATTCAAATACAAAGGTCAGCTCCTTGGTGGCTAGGAAATTGTCGCCATTAAATACTATGGAGCCGTCTGAAATGTCGCCAGTACCTTCGGGTGCTGGTTTATATGGTGCAATATATCGGTCATAAAAGTCTTGATTTTTGGCTAATAAATAGCCGGTATCAACGGCCCCGGTGGTGCTGTTTACTATAAGCGCTTTGTTCATTTCATTTGTGCTGAAGGATAAGGCTGCAGCGGCATAATGATTGGCTACCCTCTGGTATTCCTGTGAGCTCAAAGCCATTGTGCTGTCTTCGCATGTGGCTCCGTCATTCCAGTAAAAGCCGGACTGTCCGAACCACCAGCGATGGAACATATATTGCTTAGCTCCTAAATAATCAAGGTCTGCTTTTAAAAGATTTGCTATATTGCTTTTTTCTGTGGTAGTGGTGTCATTATAATATACCCATCCGCTACCCGTAAATGTATGATGGCTACCGTCATCTACGAAGCTCTCACCTGGGTAATATGTAATAGAATTATAAATAATAGAATCTCCAGCTACAAAAAACCTGAAAGCCGAGCCATTTGCCAGCGTGTCACCTGCTATTTGTGCTTTGCTATTTGTTAAAAATGCGGTGGTAATATTCACGGGTCCATCTTCCACAGCACCAAAGCCATGACCGATGCTAATCCTTGCAAATCTTCCCAGTGCTGCCCCTACTGATGCTACCCCATTACCCATGCTTCCTGTGATACATAAGCTAACTGAACCGCAGGCATATGATGCTGCATCTGTTAATAATGACGGCGCTGCATTGGCATGGGTGCTCATATTGTAACCGTCGATGATGCCACTGAATTGGTAGCCTTCCGTGAATAGTGCCTCAATGGTACTTTGTAATATGGTGATGGAAGCCGTTACGTCGGCAGGTAATAATACTGTGCTAGAGGTGTTGAGGGCTGCTGGTATCTCATAACATACTCCCAGCATCTTTATTCTATTAGCCAGGTCACTCTTTGCTGTAGACCTTACCAAATTTTTAAATGTGTCGCTGCTTAAATATGGACCCGCACCGCCTGCTGTACCGTAGCTACCATTGTAGAGGGATGTTTCGCTTGCATTCATCCCCATCAACCATAATAGTGCGCCATCCCCTGCCTCGTCATAAAATTCGCTTACCTGCTGGTAAACGGCGAGGCTATTGGTATGGTCATAAGCGGCATTTATTCCGAGGGTGTCGAGGTCGCTCTTCTTACTCAGAAGGTAGGCATGGTTTAATACAAAGCCAGTAACTCCCGTGCTGGGTGCTACTGCTATTGCCTTGCAAACTATACCCATAACGCCGTCGCTATCCTGTGGAATGCCGACCGCCGTATCTATGATGGTGATGTTGATGTCGTGCTGCATTGTTTATTTTTCGTTTTTGAAATCTTCGATTTTTTTCGCCAGCGTTTCCTTTTTGATGTTGTTTGGTACGGCTGTATAAATACCGAGGTCGACGGCTTCCTGCTTCATTGCTTCAAATTCTGCATCTTCTTTGTCTTTCACTTTTGTGTCAGGCTTGCTTGAAAATGTCCTTTTTTGTTGCATTTCGCCTCCCTCCATTTCCTTTCCGTCTTCCTGGCTCTTACTGTTGATCAGCTTCTTTTTCAGGTCTTCGATGTCTTTGGGGAGGTTGCCACTATTAAACTCGCACCTGTATTCTGCATCCCTCAGTGAAGGGTGGGCGTACTTCTTGTGTTTGTCACTTTCTTCCTTGGTGTCATACATATTAGCGTCCCCGTGAAACCAGCATCTTTCATACTGCTCAACGTACCGGTGTATTTGGGTGACGTTGTGTTCTTTAATGTTTTTAAACATAATGATTTTTATTAAATGGTTTATTTTGGTTTTTTCGTACTCTTCTTTTTGGCACTTTTTTGTGCGCTGTGGATTTCTCCTTTGCTGGCTTTTAATGCTGTGATTAACTCGTCGAGGGTTCCGGGTATGTTGGATTTGGTAATCGTTACCCTGTAGCCAGCTTCTTTGGTTCTGTCGATGGTGCCGTCGCTGATGCTTTTGTCATGGTAAATGTTACCGTCGCCATGTACGTAAACTTTACCGTGTGCATCTACGGCGCTTTTGATCTGTTTAAGGGTTTCTGCTCTTAAGTTTTCCATTGGTTTTTAATTTTTGGATTAGTACCTTAATTTTAAAAACCTATCTGGTATTAAACTTTGTACGTCCCGCTATCTTACCATGAACAGTGGCAGTACTTGTGGTTCTTAATACAATTTTTAAGTATCTACCCTCAAATCTTGCCGAGTCGCTCATAAAACTCCAATCATAATAACCGCTTGCTGATATTGTCAACGTCTTTGTATAATCTGCCAGCGCTCCTGATGTTATATATTGCACGGGTAACCACGATAATGTTTTGTCATTAGCCTGGTAAAATTCCACCGACAGCGTCGCTGTTCCTGCTCCTACTTTATACCATCGGAATGATGTATATGGGTAAATAATTGAGGTGTGTGTGACTGGAATTACATATTCCAGGGTATCACTAACTTTTATTGAATCTCTGTATGCGAGGTTAACGCCTCCCCAGTCTACAAATTCTCCGGCGCTTACATTTTTAATTGTCGTGATCTTGGAATCCTGCGGGTCTATGGTTCCACCCATAATATCCAGCGCCCTTCCTGCATAGAATTGACCAGCCTGTAAAACAAGGCAGGTGCATATCAGTGTTAATGCTATTAAAATCTTTTTCATTGTCGTAATTTTACTTTTTTATAAAATTGTTTAATTTCCTTTTTTTTACGTCCTCCTAGACGTTGGGTTGTCCATAATAATAAATTGCTACCCCGTAATTATTGTGCCTGAGTGTGGTAATCCCGCTTCTGATGTTAGCGCTCATCCTTAACCCGTAGGCTGATGGGTCTTGCAGTACGAATACGTCGAGGGCACCGATTCCGATTCCTACCTGTGAAGGTATGAATCCAAGCCCGGCGCTGGTATAGGAAGTATCAACGCTTCCATAGGGGTCTTTCGCTAGATTGCCGGCTGGGTCATATAATAGCACCCTGCTTCTCACGTTCACGTCAGTATGTTTAATCCTGAGTTCGTTCACGTCTTTGCCTTCCTGAATCCACCTGGTGAGTAATGATTTGGTGTCGGGATCCTGTGCTATGAATTTTTCCATAACATCATCAATGATGACCACGGCTTTCATGTTTTCAAGTTCGAAGTTCTGCTTTCTGTAAATTTGTTCCAGGGTCATGATGTCATTGAATGCTGGTTTGGCAAGGCTACCAGCATAGGCAGGATTCCATACAAATGCATTCGGGTCGGTGGCTCCTGCAATAGTGAAGGCATCACCGCTTGATGGCACCTGGTATGCTAAACTGGTGATTAAACTTCCCAGTGTGTAGATCATCTCGTCATCGATGACGGCGTTCATTTTACTGAAGGCCTGTGCCCATCCTGTAGCTGTTGGGTCGGTGGGCAGGTAGTGGAGCTTCATTGCTGTCCATAACATCGGTTGTAAGAAATAAGGGATTAACTTCAGCGCTTGTGCTGTGTCGTCGTAGGTGTAGTCGGTGGTAGTTGAGGAGGTGCCCCTGTCGATGGTGGGGTCAGCGGCTACGTTGGTGAAAATTAAACCGAGATTTCTTTCCGTTTCCAATGCCGGGAAGACAGGAATGTCTTTTTTCCACGATTTAGAAGGGAATAAACTATAAATGGCATAACCGAGGAGCCATTCTATCATCAACAGCTCAGGGCTGTTCAATGCATCGGTGCTGGTTCCCAGGGTTGTGATTCTCTGTTCCTGATTGCCGTTCATAAAGGAAACGCCACGGCCGGCATTCAATTCAGCGAGGATTTGCCTGATGCTGTGACCGGGTCTTTCCTCGTCCTTTGCATAAAATTTGTTTCTTAATGCCTGGATGTTTCCCTCTTTCATGAAGGGATGAAGCCTGACCTTGTTAAATACTGCATTAAGCCTTGCGTCAGTTGCCATGCTTTCCAGCACGATCCTGTAATCGTCGAGGCTCTTTTCAGTTTCGTAGCGCACCCTGTTGATGATCTTCATTCCTTCGGGGTCGCTGCATAATTTTGAGTACGGTGTGCCAGCGGCGACCGTGATGGTTCTGAGCTGACCGGGTTTTGCTGCTAGTGTCATTTCTTCTATTTCTTTTAAAGTTTTTAATTTAGGGATTTCAGTATCTTCAACGGGGGCGATCAATGCTTTTAAAGCAGCCACTTTTTCGTCGCTCTGTGCGAGGGCTGTTTCATAAACTTCGATTTCTGTATCGGTCGCTCCTTCTTTTTCTGCTTTTTCTTTAGCTGCCAGTGTCACCTTTAGTGCTTCGGTGGCTGCTAATGTGGCGATGGTGATCTCTCCATCTTTTTCGGGTGCGGGTGGGTCGGCTGGCTTGCTCCTCATGAACAGGCTTTTAAATTCCTTGATCTGCTCACCCACGGCGCCTAGTGTTTCAAGTACTAGGGTGTTGAATGAATTTTCCGCTTTTTCCTTTGCTTTGGCTGCATCAGCTTTTGCTTTTTCCTCCTCATCTTCCATGTCTTTGAGCTCTGCCTTTGCTGCTTCCATCTCTGTGCAGGCTGCCTCATAGTCACCTTTGGCTTTCTCAAATTTTGCCTTGAGGTCGTCCTTTTCCTCGTCCTTAGCTTCCTTGTAGGCTGCTTGGGCTTCCTCCATTGCTATTTTTAATTCATTAGCTTTTTCAGTTGCCTTGGTAGCTGCTTTTTTTAACTCCTCGGCTGTTTTCTTTGTTCCTGACATGGTATTAAATTCTTTTAATTTATTGCTTGTTAAAGTGACTAATTCCTCTAATTCCGGCACCTCCACGGTGTTGTAAACTTTCACGCTTAATATGGCATCCTGCGTCACCGCTTCCGGGTTGCTGGGGAGGGTGACCATCGATATTTCATACAAATCAAAATAAGTGCATAATTTGTTCCCGTTGTCGTCTAGTATATAGTTGGGGATTTCCTTTTTTGTCGTCGGGTCCGTCTTCCTTGGTATGTTGGTATTCTCATTATATTCGGCAGCGCCTCCAATCGAACAAGCCCTTAGTGACCCGGCTTCATACATGTCGCTGTATTCTTTGCTAGCCTGTGTCTTTTTGTGGAATACCGGCACCCCTGTCCATTTACCATCTTCAAGCTGTATATCCGTCATTATTCCTAATGGGGGCAGGTTCCAGTTGTGCTGCTCTAATAATACGGGGTTGAGGTTGAATCTATTAAATGAAATAACGTTATTTGGGATAATACTTCCCTGATCGTTTGGATATGGGGTTGAGAAAATTATTCTTTTGGGTTTTTCTGCCACTATTTTGCGTTGTTAAACAGTGACAAATTTACGACGGTTTGTTTTTGGTTTTTAAAAAGGTGGTATAATTTCACCCCCTGCCACCTCTGATTATGGTCTGTTTTGTATTACTTTTATGGCGTCTATGAATTGGATTTCACTGTCTATTGTCCAGCTCTCCTCCCCTTTCTCCATCCTGATAATTGTTGATTTGTCCAGCCCACTGGTACGGCTCAATTTCTTTTTGCTGATGTCGGCATTCTCCCGTAGGTCTTTTAAATACTTGCTGCGCTTGCGTCGCTCCTCAAATAACCGGGTTCGTAGCATTTATTCCTGTTTAAATGTCACCTCTGTCTCGTCATCAGTGTATGTGCTTTTAGTGTCCACGTCTATGGCGATGCTATCAAATATCATTTTAAATCCTTTAATCATTCCGCTATTGTCTATCGGGTCGGCTGCTCCTATCCCTGACAATGTGAATTTGAAGCTGTAGTCTTGTATGGCTTCTCCCATCTCATCCGTAAGCCACCCCCGGTCAGTGTTGACGCTGTTCTTTTCTACCAAGGTGCTAAAGTGGCGCCTCATATCGTCTATGATTTCCATGGCTTCGATGCTCACGTTGCTGACCTCGCTGGTATCAGCATTGATAAAATAGTTATAAATATTCATATCAAAGCGCCAGTCTATTATTGTGGCACCACCGATACATTGTCCGGCGTCCGGGGCGTCATCCATTCCTATCAATACTAATGGCATGGCGTAGCTGTTTATCTTCTCAGGGTTGTAGTCTGTTTTGAATAGCAGGGTGCCCTGACCTTTCAGTTTGGCTTGCGCCTCTTTAATAACGGCATTTATTATTTTGTTGATCATTTTATTTGTTGTTTAGCTTTAAAACCATCAATCTAACCTTGGATTCTATTATTGTTTGAATTAGTTTTGTTTTATTAGTTTCAATGTTTACGCACTGTAATATTTCTATATACATTCGATCAATACATTCATTTATTATAGCCTCCTGCTCGGTTGCTTTGTCTTTCTCGTTCATAGCAATGTTTTTTTAATTTGTCGCTTTTCTGTCAATTCTTTAACACGTCCCGTCCCTTTGCAGGTCGGGCAATCGTCCAGCCTGCTACCGTTGTACCCTTCGGGCTTGCTGATGGTACCGCTACCGAGGCAGTCCGGGCATTCTATATAAATGGTTGGCTTGGTCATTTCAATTTACTTAATATGTATTTAATCCTCCTATCATACTCTTTGATGATGGCCTTTGATAATTTCGGGTGGAGTGGGTCTGTTTCCTTTGGCATAAATTGTCGGGCAGGTGTCATGGTCTTGTTTTTCCCTCCCCACGTCCCGGGGCCCCCTTCGTTCATCTTTTTGGCATAAATAACGAGGTCGCTGTTTACACCGATAAATACTCCACGCCCTTCCTGTTTGTACTTGATGGCATTGTAAAGGTTCCGGGTCTGTATCAATAATGGGGCTTTGGCATTATAAACGCTTCCTTTGTATCTACTAGGCTTCGCCTTTGGACCGGACTCGGTTCCTTTCCTCCTGTTGATGGTGTAACTCCTATTAGTGGCATCAGTTCGCTCTTTCCATTCCGTCCCATTAAAATATGATTGGTTCCTGAAATTCATCTTAATTTCCCGGACGCAAACATTACCCATAATCCTTGGCACCTGCTCCTGTAGCTGCTTAATTTCATTGGTGACGGCTCCGAAGTCCTTTAATAGCTGGCTGAAGGGTAGCATTATATTATTTAAACTTAATTTTTATTTTATGTGCAGGCTTTGAATATATTTTCCATCTTCCAGACTAGTCGTTAAACAGACCTCCTCTATGTCGTAAGATATTTGAAGGATTTTTTTTGCTATTTTAAATAGATTTTCCTTAGCTTTCTTTTTAGAATCCTCTTTTCTTGCTCTTGCATATTTATAAATAGCCCTCTGAATTTTGGCAAATTCTATAGGGTTAAGTATTTTATTTCTCATATAATTAAGTTTAATGGTTTCATATTATGGCCCCCCTCCTATATTTGTTTGCTTGTCTCGGTGTGCAGGTGAAGGCGTCCGTGATGCTCCCGTCCTTAGTCTGCACGACGTAGCATATCTTACCAAATAATAAATAATTTCTCAATGTCGCTCTTTGCTTGTCATCACCCCACTGGCTCCATACCTCGTCGGGCTTCTCTATGGCTTGCGGTATCAAGTCAAACCCACGGCTATGATTCTGTATCCTGTGGAATGCCTCGTCAGTGAATAAAACGTTACTATTAAGGCGTTTGTTTTGGAATAGTAGCACCCCTTGTCTGTTGTGCGGGTAGGTCTGTTTCCACCCGTGTAATATCTCAGTGAGATACTTTAATGATTTGGGTGGCTGGGGGTCAATCATCAAAATCAAGTTTAAAAGGTTGCTACAAAATTACAATATTTTTTCACTGCTGTATGAATTATTTTTTTATTGGCTCAAATATTATATCATTTTTTTGATCTGGCAACGGTTTTGAATGATCATTTTCACCTGTAATGATTATGTCTGGTATCTCGTCATTAAACGCTTTACAACTCATTTTTGATTTATCTATGAAATTGTAATTATTACAATTCATACAAATTGGAATAGCTCCTATCATTTTTTATAATTTTTATTTATTACCTCATAAACTTGTTTTGCAAATGGAGACGGTTCTTTTGAATTTATAACTGATGTAAATGATTCCGCCGTAAACTCATGAATATTTTTTGAGGCATAGGTGGAAATGTAATTATGTTCGTGCTCTTCTAAAACCTTAATCATTCCCGACCTAGTTCCCTCTGATATATTTGATGCCTCTTTTACCTTCTCTATAAATGCTTTTGTATCGTTATCCCGTGCCCATTTATAAAAACTATTAGACAACGCCTCAGATGTCCTCCAATTTTTAGAAAATTCTTTAACAAACATTTTTGAAGCCTTGTTTATCTCTGTAGAATATGCTTTTTTTATTTTGGATATTTCTTTATAAATTTCAGTGCTTTCGCCCATAAAAGGTGTTAAATCATTATGGGTTATAATATGCGCAAACTCGTGATCTATCACCGATTTAATTGTATCGCATTCTCTGGGGTGGTAGCATGATTTTTCCGCCCTTACTAAATCTATATTAAATTGTTTAGGCTCATTAAAATAATATGTAAAATTAAATTGATAATTATCAGCACTTGCGAAAACCTCCGCTCTTTTTTCCCATCCAAAATATCTAAATTTTTTTGCATTAAACTCATTATTTAATTCCTCTAGCCTTAATACTGACTCTTTATATGTTTCAATATTTTTTATCTGGTCTGGAAACCTAGTAATTCCAATTCGTTTTCCTGCATATTCATTTATCCCTTCTATGGTTGTAAAATCTGGCTCATAAATAATGTCCTCCACGCTCTGCAGCCCGTAATCCTCATAAGTCAGTTTGTTGATGCTGGGCAGCAATTCTGCATAGCTGCTATTATTTGGCATCGGCCCCTGAATGCCGGGATTAAACCTGAACATCTCATCTACAAAATCTTTGCCTTTGCTGTCCTGCTTGTCTAAGTAGTCGCTTCCTTTGGAAACGCCGAGGCTGTTCTCTTTAATGTATGAGTCGTCGCAAGGTTCGGCGGTACAACGGCAGTTCCAACTCCCCGGAGGGTATATGGCGTCGCCTTCTACATCACCGATCTGAAATATTTTTCCCTCAAGCTCTACATGCTCCTCCCGTTCCCTCTCATCCATCATTCCGCTATATTGCCAGTATGGATTTATATCTTTATCAGCATACATGTCTCTCCATTGCTCTCCCTGGATAGTGCCCCGGACGCAAGTATCGTACTCGGTCCGCAGCCACGTGTCATTAAATACCTCAGCGACCTTGTGAGCCTCTTTCTGATATTCGCTAAAACCGATCCGTTGTCCGTCTTTAAACATTAATCCCTGCAGGGCTTTCCCTTCGCTTATTGATTTCGCTGCGCTGAATTGGTAGGTATTAAGCATATAACGTTCGTAGATTCCGGTATCTTTAAAGGCGTTAAAGTCTGCTTGTAGCTTGCTATTGTCTTTTATCCCTTCTAAAAATTTATGGTTATAGGCCTCGTATATGGGTTGGAATACCTTTTGACCTTGTGGGTTGCTGTAAATAAACTCGATTTCCTGATCTGTCAGCTTCCGGGGGATGATTCTCTCTATTTCCTCCTTGGTGGGTCTTGCGTCGAGGTGGAGGTATTCTCCTCCTATTGTCAGAACCTGTTTAGAAAAGTCTTTTTTTTTTGGGCTGCTATCTGGACGCTCATCTCAGTAGGTGGTGTGCTAGGTGTTGGTGTCGGGGTGGGTGCTTCTTCAAAGTATTCCTGTGGCAGTCCGTTATCAATAAAGAATTTATCAGTTAGCTTTTTGCCGTTTGCTCGGACACTTTCACTCAATGCCTTTATTTCTTCCGGTTTATATTTCTTTTCCCTGCTCACCTCATACTTTGCACCTTCAGGGAAGTTTCTATAAAATCTCTTAATCTTTGGAAGCTGATTGTCGTTCTTTTCTGCCAGTATGTCTTCCAGCATCCCTTCTACCACGGCGTCCCATTTATCCTGATGCACTTCACCGAGTCCTTTGGTTCCGAATTTTCCGGCGTCGCTGGTTAGTGTACCTCCGAATATCATTTCCCGGATTTCATTTTTTTTATCGGCATTAAACTCCTGGAAGATTTTATGCATGTTCATATTCCCTTTGGGCTGGGTAAATTCCACGTCGATGGCTTTTTGAATCTTACCATCCGCACTTTCCGCATATGGTACCACTATGGCGTCCTGTGGTCGGGTGTTGGCAGCTATACTCTCAGCTTGTCTTTTATGTGGGTTGTAAGCAGTGCCGGTGTCCGGGTCCAGTGCGCTGCTATCTTCGGGATATCCTACCACCATATTTGGCACGGCGGCTCTTTGCCCTGCCATAAGCCAGTTGATGTTATTCTGGTTGATCTGTACAAAGTCCCGGCTGATGGGCTGCATCCATCCTAAAAATTCTTCATAATTGCTGCTGGGTTGTATAAATATCAGGTTGTCTGCCTCATCAAAGTTAATACCATTATAAAAGTCGTAGGTGTGGTTTTTAAGGAATTGATTGATGGGGTCTATTTGTGCGATTGGGTATTTGTAGCATTGATTGTTCAATATATCGATGTTAATCCCTGTAAAACCCCATAAATACGAATATATTATTTCCCTGTTGAGCTTCCGTGCCCATCTTTTATTACAAAGCTCCACCGTCCACGGATCCATCTTATTCCCTTTGGTGTCCACTATATAAAATTCAACTCTATCAATAGCTGCCTTAAGTGCTGCAAATAGCGACCTCACAAATGATGAGCTCTCGTATGTCCATTGGTATAATGTGCCGAGGTCGTTTGTAAAACCCTGTTTCATGGCTTTGTCGTATGCCATCCTGCAACGGCTGATGTCCCACTCCTGGAAATAATTTGGAGGATAGAATTGTGAAATCAGACCGAGCCCTGTTTCTTTGGGTAGCATAAAAGGGTTGGATGCCGGGTTCATCCCGGTGGCTGGCTTGCTCTTTGAGCTTCCTACCCCGTAACCACCACCACCTTTATTGGCAAATGTAACGATTTTATTATATACGGGCTTTTCTTCCATTATCCTAGTGTTTCAAAACTTGGAGATATCAATTCGCTATGACTCTCCATTACATGGGTTGTATTTTTAACTTCGAGGTTGAGCTGTCCCTTAATAATCCTTGCGAGGTCTTGCCGTGCATCTAAGAAGTCATTATTTAATTTGTCGCTGATATGCTCCAGGTTCCCTAATATGTTTTTAATGGCTAATAGTGCAGCTATCTTGACTGCCATCGGATCACGTTCGCTCCCTTCTTTGTCAAACTCATCAATGGGATCATATCTGGTTCTTAGTGCTGCTTTAAATTCAGCGTATGCTGTGTTCGCACCTTCCTGCAGGCACTCACTGTCCTGTCCATAACGGCTGATGAGTAGTTGCGCCGGGCAGTACCTGATGAGGTCGGCGCCTGTCAGGTAACCAAGGGTGATTTTCTTTAGTTGGTCGATTGTTAGCATTAACTTTACATTTGAAATAAATTTAGGGTTTCATCGCTTTTAATGCTTTGTTAATTGAATGACAAATTTACTGCTTTTTTCTGTTGGTGTATAAAATATTTTTTATTTGTGGTGATTTGTCTTTAAAAACCAAAGCCCCGATATTATGTCGAGGCTTTTCGTATGGGTTGGAATTGTGGGGAGCCTATTACAACTCCCCCGGTACTATCATAGGTGCATCGGTCTATTATGGTGTATTTCCTGACCGTTAAATTTAGCGTTATAACGTCAGGGTGGTAGTCACCATACTTGTACGGCGTATAATAATCTATCGGGCCTAACCCATAAAGAAATAGCGCCAATAGAAAAGTCATCATCTTTTATTCAAAATTTCAATCAATTCTTTACTTGTTACTATTTTCACTCCTAATATTTGCGCCCGTTTTAATATCGTTTTAGAAAATATGTCATAATGTGGCTTCCTGTGATTTTGGAACCACTCCCGTCTTAATCCTATGTTCTCAGCGAAGCTATGAAGCTCGCTTAGCGAATCGGCTATTAAATGGGTTTTATCTGTGTAAACCATTTTTAGTTTATTAACTATACTAAACCATTCCCACACATTAGTTAGCACCCATTTAAAAGACGCTTACGTTCAACATCTTCTCGACATTTATTTGCCTTTTTCATAAATTCAGAATCTTCATCAGGCAAAGGCATATCAAGTTCATAATATTGGTCTTCAATATAAAGTTCTTCGTGACAATTTGTGCATCTGCCATTATAAACTTTGCATCCGCAATCTTCGCAATAATCAGCCATAATTTTAAAAATAAACGGGTGCTAACACATGGTATAAAAAATTGCGGGTGTGTCGCAGTCCGTAGGTTTGTAATTCTAATTTACTTTTATGTAGGTTGAAAAGTTCTACCATTTAATCCGCAACTTTTCATACCATAATTCGTTATCGGCAATAAAATTTATTACCTTACTCCTCCGTATTAAACTTTCCACTTTTAACATCAGCAAAAGACAGTAGTTGATAATTCATTCCTATTTCAGATACACATATCTCATCTCTAACTCCATCTGAATATTCTACCTCATACACTAATCTTGGTTTTGATTTCTCGTCAGGTTGCCCCATTTTTACTCCTATTATTTCAGATGGCTCTCCTACTCTAAAGCAATAGTGATGCGTTGCAACTACATAAACTTTTTCTTTCTTTGGATATTCTTGTGTCATATTCCGTAATTTTTACAGATGCCTAACAGCAAACAAAAGCCATTTTGTTAATACCATTTAGACATCTTTTGGTTTATACTAAGTTCATCATTTCAATCGTTCAATTCTTTCTTTTAAGCATTGGTAGTAGGTAGCCATTGCTGTTTCCTGTACCTGTAAAAGAGCTTTTTGGACATCGTCAATCTCATTTACTTTTTCTGATAATAAAAAAGCACCTAATTTTTTTTGCTTTTCTTCAAGTTGATTCATCTCATCAACCAGTCTTGTTTTAAAATCACTCATTTGTTTATGTATTAAGTTACGTGCAGTAATTATAACCCCACCGCACAATATGGGTTTTACTATTCATAGCATCAACGTTATAATCATCATTTGTTTTCCCTCTTTTTATAAGCGATTGCCAGGTCGCTGGCTGAAAATATCCCGTCTTTATAGCGGTAGAATTTTACACCCCTAGCCTCTTCGATGGTGGTGTACTTCATCATCCATGTCATAAATGCATGGTCGTAGCACTTGAGCCATAGCCGTGCCATTTCCTGCCGTTTCTTGTCATTAGGTGTCAGCCTTATTGCCATACTTACTTTTGTAAATTGTTATTATTTAAAATGGCAGGTCTTCCTGTAGCGCTCTCTCTGGTGAATACCAGACTAATTTTGCTTCTTTTTTAATCCGTTTTAAATTATTCCAGCGCCTTATTTCACCGGGTAGGTGTCTTAAAATAAATATACAATTTCCAATAATTACTAATGGGCTTCTCCCCTTCTTAACTCCCACGGCTTTGATGTCTTTTATGAATGTCTTAATGTCGTAAAATAAGAAAAGCCAGAGGGCGCACTCCCGTCCTATGTGATGCTTGGGTGCGGTATGTTCTATGTAGCCCTTTATCATTTTTAACTCCAATAGGTTTGGAATGTGGCCGGGGCTATATACTTTTTTGATGGGGTGGTGAAATTCGTAACGCCCCAGCCTGTATTTATCCAGTAAGGTCCAAAATTGACTATAAATTCCATCATTGCAATACATGCAGGGTTCGGGTTGCTTCCAGCCACATACAAATATACCGGTGCCGTTGCATCTATTGCATTCCTTAATAATGTGCTGCACTTCCTGTCCGGTTTTAATTCCGTGCTTTGTAAGGATTTTAGTCTTTATCCTATAAAACGCCTCTTTGTGTAAAAAGGGGACACTCCTATTTGCGTTGTGTAATAAAAATGCTAATATTTTTCTTTTCATATCTATGTTTTTTTACAACCACATAAAATTTCCCGTTCTTTCCTGAGCATCTCCTCTGCTGCATTGAACTCGTCATTTATTGACTTGGTAGTGTCGATGCCGTTTCTACCTCCGTTCTTAAATAAATAAATCAGGCGCAGGGCTAGATTTACTAATTCCAATTTTGATTTACCTGTCATAAAGTTAGTTTGATTTTATTTCCCTTGGCCCATTGCAATATATCCCCATCATTGTCCTGCATCCATGCTTCTCGCACCACCCGTCGCCATTAAGCTGGTATGTCGGCAGGCTGCAATTGTCGCACTTGGTAGGCTGGGGTGTGGTCATTTAAAAATCCCCCTTTTCAATCAGCGTTCCCGTAAACCTCGGACCGTAAATGGAGACCGCTTTTCTGGTTAGCTCGATTACCTGATCCCAATATTTCATAATGGCGCCCATGCAGCCCTTGCTCCAATTGTTAACTTCGCTATCTTCTCCGGCTCCCTTCTGGCTCATCCTATGCCAGCACGTGCCATAAATCTTATGCATCTGAGCCTGTACCTCGGTGAGGATGGAGTCGCCGTCGGGGTCTCTCCAGTAATTTATAGGGCTTACCTGTAAAAAGTACGGATACTTAGTGAAGCCGTCATAAGAATCAACAAACGACCATGCACCCGGATACTGGCCCGGCTGTATCACCGCTATTCCTTTTACCCCTTCCACGGTTGGTGGGTCAAATGCTGCGCCCTTGGTGCCGGGGGTGGTGGTGGCTGGTATGGAAAGCACCTTGTTTTCTCCCCCCTCCTGGTATGCGATGTGCAGGGTGTCTGTAAAATGGTTGCTATAAATCAAATCGTTGCGCTCCCATATATAATTCAGGTTAAGCTCCCCGGTGAAGAATCTATAATCCCGGCGTTCGCAGGCGCCTTTTAATTCGTCGTACGTTCTGGCTATCATAATTTATTTATTAAATATTCTCCCCATTGTTCAGCCATTGCTTTGGCAATTCCTGGGAAGGTTTTACTTCTTTCTTTCTTTCTATCAATTCCGGGAGCCATTTTAAATATTCTTTGTTCTCTCCCTTCTACGATGTTGGTTGGTTTTAATTTTGGTAATCCATAAAGCCATAAACAGGTCGCTTTTGTTTCACCATGCCCAAACATCCAGGGCTGGATAATTTGATGATATTTTCCCGCTTGCTCTATTAAATAGTTGTTGGGTATTGGATTTTCTAATACCATTTTTTTAGTACAATATTTTGCCCACCTCAATTTTAAAAAGAAATTCACAGCGTTTTGTCTATCTTCATGCCTGGTTGGGTACACAGGATGTGGTCGCCTCCATGATGCTGGCTTGTCTTTGTCTTCAGGGTGATAGAACCATCTATTTCCTGAATTGGCTAAAAAATCACACGGAGGGTGGATTATGCTTAAATCATATATTTTTTTCTCTAGCTCTTCAAATATATCCCCTTTAATATGCCATTCCGGGTGTCCTCCTGAGCAATCCTGCAGGTCGCAGCTAAAGGCATTAAATCCCAGCCTCCTAAATTCAATACAGACTGCCTGACTTTCCTCGCACCCTATTAGCACGTTAATGTCTTTTGGTTCTCTCATTTTGTAGCGTTTTTAATGATGTTCAAATTAAAATATTATTATTATAACAACCAAAATTTTTTTATTCACAATTTAACCCACTGTTCCTCGTTGCTTTCTCTCGATGGTTGATATCCCGTCATATTTAGTTGCTGTGAATTTAGCCCGGTAGCGGGTCCATTCGTTGTATAAAAAGGTAGTACAGAAATATCTTTTTTGATCTGAAAAATGGCCCCATGGCTCGTATGATACTTCGGTGACCGGGTCTTTTATTTTTTTCTTTTCCATAGTTCCGTCGGGTAGCTCCTTAACCATTATATAATCATCTATGCTGACCTTGCACTCGTCGCTGATCTCAATAGTCCATCCCTCCACTCCAAACTCATATAATTGGTTAACGAATGCAATACTTAGCGCCACGGCAGGGTGGGCTCGCTTGACCCTGCTGGTTACCTGGTAGCCTTGTTCTTTTAGGGTGCTGATGAATTTATCATAAAAGCTGGAATTATTAACATCGATGGTGCTACCCTTCCCTGCTGATGGGTCGCCATATATAAAAACTACGTCTTCGTATTGCTTGGCATCCAGCCACCGAGCCAATTTCAGCGCTGCTTTTACGGCATTATTCTCAGGCGACCGGCAGGGCAGCTCCGCTATCTGTCGTATTACTTTGTTTTTCATATCCCCTTGCCAAATGCCCAGCGTCACGTATGGTCTCAAATTCTCATCAATGCTAACGTGTACCGTGGTGGTGTCGTCATACGTTAACGGCTTAACGTGCTTCTCCTCATTAAATTGCTTCCATAATTCCCCCCCGGTCCTTAATATCCCTCTTTCACCTAATACATAAACCCTGTATAAATTTGGATAATAAACCCGGTAGCTCTCATACAACTCTTTTGTACGTTGGTCATCAAACCCTCCCTTACCACTGGGATGTCCTACTATCCAGTAATTGTCGGTATATGTTGTCTTTATCCATACCGAGTGACCGTCCTTGCTCAGTCGCTTGAATGAATGCTGGGGATCAAGTGTCGCAAATCCCGGAAAGACGTCGAGCGCCTTTGGTGCTGTCGGCTCCTTAAGTGGTAGGTCTGTCCATTCCGTGGCGTCGATGATCTTATCATAAAACCATAACTTGCTACTCACCGGGTTCCAGTCGCATATTATTTTCTGGTTCGGCCGTCCCCTTAGCCTGATTTGTTGCTGGGTATACTGCTCCTCTGTAAATTGATTCCATTCGTTATTCCATAATACATTGAAACGCTCTATCCCTTTTATCCCTTCCGGGTCGTCGAGGCCTTTGAATTTAATAACTGCTTGGCTCGATTTGCTTTTAATGATATCCTGCTGGAAGTGGTAGAAATTTTCAGTAAATTCTAAATTTCCAAATGATAACTGAAAACTGCTATAAACGGTATCTTTAATGTGGACGTGGAAACGCCTGAATATAATAGACGAGTAATCATGTTCTAGCTGGTCTATCCCCAGCGCCTGGGTGATGGTGTATGTCTTCCCTGCGGAGCTGGAACCCTCTATGAATATGTTTCTAATACTGGGGTCACGAAGGAGGGCTTTTAAATGGAAATATAGCGGGTTAAATGCACGAGGGTTAATATCATAGTAAGGCATTTTTACAATAATTAAACTATGGTTTATTTTTTTTATGTTTCCCTTGGACTGCTTGGCATTTTATCCCCGTCATTGCTGGGTTTTATTTTTGGACGGTTTCCACCTCGGATGCTTGTTTAATTATTTGGTTTTTGGGTTTGTAATTATTTTTCAGGTTGGGGTCGTTATATATACAATTTTTGCACGGCTTGTCAAATATGCTTGTTTCGTCGTGCTCACAGGTGTCGCATTTTGTCATATACTTGGTTTTAATGATTATGCTGTTTTATTTGGCATTGCTTTCTGTTTTCCCTTCGCCTGTCTCATCTTCTGTCGCTGTGATGAGTACTTGGTTTTGTGCTTGCCGTTGCTGGTCTTGGCAGTGATCTTCTTTTCTGCCTTGGCTGCTGAATAGAATGTCATATAATTATTTTAAAAGCTTTAATCCGTATTCTATTATTTTTAATTTCATTGCTGCGTAGGCTGCTGCGTAGGCTGCGTAGGCTGCTGCGTTGGCTGCTGCGTAGGCTGCTGCGTTGGCTGCTGCGTAGGCTGCTGCGTTGGCTGCTGCGTAGGCTGCGTTGGCTGCTGCGTCGGCTGCTGCGTCGGCTGCTGCGTCGGCTGCTGCGTCTG